>Ga0163180_10001037_pt1 | contig 15850 bp, 7 predicted proteins | sample AtlANTMetagenome_2_FD_109647 | JGI IMG/M metagenome (GOLD analysis project Ga0163180, IMG submission 109647) | Marine eukaryotic phytoplankton communities from the Atlantic Ocean - Atlantic ANT 4 Metagenome | ecosystem: Environmental > Aquatic > Marine > Oceanic | place: North Atlantic Ocean...
CTCATACCCCTGAAATTAACGAGTGCTTTATAGCAGAACAAGAAAACCCCGAGAGGGCCCGTCAAGAGATAAGAGTCTTGATGGCCAACCGGGGTATATTACCAAAGGATTATTAATTATGGCGAAAACAAACCACAATTTAGCATATAGATTAGGGCAAGATATAGATGACATGGAAGTGTGTATGCAATTAAACATAGACTCTAGTCATGCTTATAAAGAAAGTATAAATGAAAAAGCTATAGAAGCTACTTACTATAACAATATAAAAGATGGTATGGAAAGTGGATTAAGTAGAGAAGAAGCTACTAAGATAGCAGTGAAAGGTAAACGAGAGTCTACTGATCTGTGGAATAAACTTAGAAAAGATACTTATGCACCTAAATCTATAGAATAAAAATAAATAAAAAAGCCCCTAAGGAATTTACCTTAGGGGCTTTTAATTTTTAACCCATATGTTCATTATGGGATTGTTGATTATGGAAATGAGGCGCTGCCATTTTATTTCTATTTAAAAATTTCTGAAGATTTTTATACTTTCTGGTGGCATAATTGAGAAAAGCTTTTTCCTCTGATCTTTCTTTTCTTAATCCTTTTATATCCATAAGATCAGAAGTTATTTGAGAGACATTCTTTAATCCCTTTTTACCTGATCCTTTATGTAGTTGCCTAGTAGCTGCTTCGATTGCATTTATTAGTTTAGGACTTAATAATCCTTCACGTTCAAGGAATAGTACTAACAATGCCTTCATATCATAACTAGAAATAGAATAATGATCTCTTGGCTCAGTGGAATTTGGATCTCGATAACCATGATTGGTAGCTATAGCTAAAAACTTCATCTGATCTGCTTTAGTTTTATTATACCACTCTTCATTAGTCATATCACTTATACTATTATCACGATTTATTCTACGCCTCTTAGCTTGTTCAGGCTGTATAAAAGGAACATCACTCTCCATTGTTCTGGCGTAGATCTGATCGAAGTAATGTATTATAGGAAGGTTAAGAGCAGTTATTCCTTCTTCTCCTTCTATAGTAGAATAACCTCTGGAAGTACCTATACCGAACCTCTCATTATCTGGAGCTTGTATTATAGGTACTACAGATTTGTGAATAAAGTTATTGTACATTCGTTCCATAAAAGTCTTACCAAATTTCTGTATTAGATGAGGCATCTCATCATTATAAATAGAGTTCCATATTAATAGAGAATCCATATTACCCATTATCTGATCGTGTACTGGGTATATAGCAAGAAGAGCGGTATCAATAGAATTTGTTAGAGCTTCTTGACGCTTAATAGGATCTTTAATTTTTTCTAATTTTGATTTTACTTTTTTCCATTTACGAGAATTACCCTCTATTATAGTCATTGCTAATATCATTGCATCTATATTTTGTACAGGAGTAACAGGAGTTCCCCTAATAAGTTGAGAACCAATCTCTCCTATTCTATCAGCAACTACTTTAGTTAGGGGTACTCCTTCAGCACTTAATACTGGTCTACCTTCCTCATCTACTATAGGTTCTATTGATACATTTTCTGTTAATTCAGTAGTCAATAACTCAGGTATAATTTTTTGAGCTTGTTTTCTTCCTTCTTCAGTACTAACATCTATCCCTGCATCAGCTAACTGTTTGAGTCTAGCTCTCTTAACATCTAGCTTTGTAGTAGCGGGAGCAATAGCCATTGCTGTAGTTTGTTTTGTATAGGAAGGAATGGCAAGTCTACCTACTTGAGACACTAATGCCTCCATCTTACCTGTCATTACATCTTTACTATGCATCTGATAACTATCTTCATAGCTTAATTGTATAGTATCATTCCCTAGTATATTAGGTATTTCAGTAGGGGCATCTAAGATAAACATACCTCTACCTATTGACTTCATTAGACTTTGGTAATCCATTAATGCCGCCATATTGACATTAGCAAGAGTTAAATATACTTGAGATAAATCTCTCTTAAGTAAATCGTGATTAATTCTAGAAGGTTGATTACTACCTGTGATTTGATATTCAGGTGAAGCATATAATATTTTAGCTTCTTTAGGGGTTTCAGCTAACATTTTAGCAGCTTCAGTATACATAAATCCAGGCCATTTACCGTAGACACCTCCGATTTGCAGACCCCTGGCAATAACTTTTGTTCCGTCTATGTCTCGACGATTCATAACAGAACTAAAATAGGTAGCAAGGGCAGTTCCCTTTTTTAAATCGTTTCCTGATTCATCATTCAAAGTTTTTATTGTGAGTTCCTCTAGATTAGACACAAGAAAATCTCTAAAGTCATCAGGTATTTCATCAGTAACAGGGTTTCTAAGACCTTCTTTCTTGTCAGGAAGGATACCAGTTAATGCTCCTATTCCAAAGTCCCCTATAAGGGCAGTAGCGATTATAGATACGTTAGATTGTTTAGCGTCTTCACCGAAATAAGCTTCGAATTTAAAGTTAGAAGGTGTTTCTGAAGGTTCCTGAGAGAGATATCTTTCATTTGCTAATACTTTTTTAAGCCTAAAAGCATCTCGAACCATGCTATGATTAAAACCGTATTCTCCTTTTTTGAAGAGCTTCATTAGATCAGGGCCTAATCCGTCTAATTCTTGAGCTACTCTTTCTTGATAGGTAGGAAATAACTCCTGCTGTCTAGCATCAGGAGGTGTACCTCTAGGGTCTGTTCCAATATCTCTGCCAGGGAAAGCTTTACTAATATTACGCATAAAATCAGGAGAGTCTTTTAACTGTCCCTTCATTCTACTCATAACTTGATTTAGAATATTACCTTCTGCTTCTTTTTCTTGTTGAGCAAGATCAAACGCTGCAACTTTTTTGGAAACAACTGCATCAGGAAGTTTCCCTTCAACTAGATAGTTATTCATCTGCTCACCTAGTTCAGCCATCTTGTCTAGAGAAGCTAAACCTAACTCTATATATTCTATTCTACTATCTTTGTTTTGTACATTCTTTATTCTCTTTCCGAAGTCAAGGTTCTCTGCTAGTTTACCAAGGGCATAATAAAAGGTTAACATCTGTCTTTTAGAGGAGTCTAAATTAACTAGATTATTTGTAATATTAGCTCCCCAAGAAGCCCCTTTTAATTTCTTTGAATTAGAAGGATCAAATACTTTCCAAGTTAAACCTCTAATTCCTTTAGGATTATTTATTTCGGTATCCTTAAGATTAACAGGGATAGGTTTACCTATCTGTAACATATTTCTTAGTATGCTTTTATCCCCTATAGCATTCAAATCACTGGGATAAAAACGACCAGCGGCTTTAGAGGTATACCAATCTATAAACCACCATACATCTTTTTCATCTTGTATCTTAAGTCTATCTATATAACTATTAAGACGATCTTGATGTATTCTTCTTTGATTACCTATCTGTTCTTCTGCTCCCATCCTCTGAAGCTCATTAGTGCCTTCTCTTTTTGATTCCGCATCTCTGAATTGATACTGATCATAGTCTGCTCTAGAAAAGCCTCCAAAAGTTTTAGCGAAGGGATGGTCTAAACCTTGAAACGATTCAAGTTTAGGGTCCTCTTTTACTAACTGTTCTTCCATTTGCTGAGTGATCCAAGCTAAGTATTTACTAACTCTGACAGGCGAACCTCCTATTAGCATAGTACCAGAATTAGCGATAGTACCTTTCCCTTCGTTATGACCCTTTCTTAACATTTGAGGCCAGTTTCCAATAATAGATTGGAAGTCAACACCTTTAGGAAAGTTAGATGCTATTGTTCCAGAATACATTTTAGTTCTTAAGCTAGGGTTAAATGCAGTTGCTAACTGAGTTTGACTTAAATTACCTATATCAAAGTTTTCATTTATAACGGGAGCTGCATACATACTATTTGTAGTACCCCATTGGTTATACATCTTGGAACCAAAGTAATCAAACATAGACGCAGCTGATATTAAGTCTGCACTGGGTTCTGCTGAAGCAGTACCTTTTCTACCAAAGATATCCCTATTTAATTTGTCCCAAGTACTAAATATACCTGTAACAATAGGCTGTACGTTTCTATTTTTAACAGCGTTTCTGAACACCTCTTGAGATTTATTAGGATCAAACTTAAGTCCTTCTTCTAAAGTCTCTGGTGTTACATTTAAAGATTCAGCTGATGCTCCACTAAATAATGCCGCAACATCAACTTCTTCTTGTTCCCCAAGTAAGACTGAAGGGTCTATATTAAACATCGCTCCAAGAGCTTGAGCATCATATTGCATCATTCTCCAAGCATCCATTAGAGTTAAGTAGTTTAAAACGAATACACTTGGAGCAGCCGCTTCAGTTTCTCCGTACAAACCATAGTCCTCTTTTATACGATCCCATACAGTTCTCTTAGAAAGATTAGGATCTATAGAATTAGGGTCTATTTTAGCAGTTAAAGTACTCTCTCTGCCCACGGCATCTGTGGTGAGATCATTAACCATACTAATAATACCGTTCTCATTCCATTCTGACAAACCACGAATTGAGCTAACTTTCATTGCTCCTTCTCTATACTCTCCGTAGATATCTTTACCTCTTTTCTCTAGAGGATTTGTAATGTTAGGTATTCCTAGGTCAGCCATTTTGTTTTTAAAATTTTTTATCTCTCTATAAGTATCGTTTAAACCTTTCTGGCTCTCTAAATCAGGTAGCATAGCAGGAATAGCTGTTTTACCTTTTAAATAATTTTCATAGGCTTGTTGAGCTTCTTTAAATGCTACAGGGTCTCTTACTTCCTCTTTAGCTGCATCTAATTTAGATAGATTAGCTGCATCTTCAGGAGCATTATGTCTTTTAAATTCATTTAAACTTATTTCATCTCTTCTACCAGTCTCATCCATATAAGCATTGAATGCCTGTAACTCGGTCATGGCCTGAGGAGGTAACCACTTGGGGACATTATCAAGACCACCTAAAGCATTTCTATTTTGTTCTCTTATATTAGAATCATGTAAGTCTGCATTAGGATCTTCAGAAATTCCTGCGGAATAAGGAGCTACTCCCCTATATCTCTCTAGCTCTGTGGATTCTCTATAAAAATTATTAAGAGGTATCCCTTGTTGGTGTTTAGCAAAACCATCTATAACCTGTTGTTGGTTATATGCAGCAGACTCTGGAGTTACTATTGCACCATGAGGACTTGATCTCTCTTTAAGCGCATAAACGGGCATATTCAATCCCGCTTTAGTTAGAGGTTGATCTTCCTGCCATACCGGTTTAACCTTACCTATTCCTGTATTAATATTCATATTAATTTCCTATTTTCTTTAATAACGCATCAAGTGCTTCTGCTGTTGATTCTCTCACGGGTTTTATATCTCCTCCAAAGGGTATTCTCCTTGCTACTATTTCCCCTAAAGTTCTTTCCGCTTCATTCTTAGCATCCCTGTATACAGTGTTTAATGCAGGAGAAGGTCTTGTTAAAGATGCTATTATATTTTCATAAGGCCCTAATCTTTTGGCTTGGTTATTATAATCATCTATATATTCTAATATCATATAAGGGGTACCTAACCACCCAGTATAGCTAGCTGCTCTAGAATAAGAAGTATTTAACCAATCGGGATCTTCTTCTTCATCGTCTAACCAAGGTGCTTTCTCTCCATACACAATCATATCTTTACACATCTGAGAAACAAAGGCCATCAAATAAGCAGCCATTATGGTATTGAAAACACTACGTTTCATTCTAGGTTTACCACTTAAAATATAACCATCCCATACTCTGGGTATAACGTTGGCTGTAAAGTGCGCTATAAATCTAGTAAACTGAGTGAATAATCCCCACTGCTGATTTTCTAACAACTTAGGTCCTGATGCAGATTCAGGTCTAACAGTCATCTCATCACTGTATCTTATTAATCCTACACGATAATATTCTCTTAGTTCTTGTTGCTCCTCTGTAGATAGAGAATCGTAACCGACACTGGGCTCTGTATATGCATCTCCATAAGCTAAAGGTTCTTCGTCTAACCTTCCTCCAGCTTTATTAAATAGATAAACTAATCTATCAGGATCTAAACCATAGTAATTTAAATTATCTCTGGCATGACGACTCTTTCTTGTAATAACTCCTCCTTCTTCAGCTGCTACTGTCATAACCATAGGAAGTAGATTAGTCCAAGCATACCCTCCTCTAGCCATTCTAATAGAGTTAGTTTGACTTTCTACCTGATTGACTATCCATAATAAATTAAGAGCGTCTTGATAGGCAGGAGTAGAAGTATTAGTACTCTCTAAATAGGATATAGTTCCTCTTGGAGGAACAGTACCAGCTATAATACCTCTTTGAAAAGCAATATCATCTTTAGCAAGCTCTCTTTTAGTTTTATCTGTAACTGCCCCTGTTAAAGCGACACCTCTTCTTAAGTCTAATGCAAATTGTTTGGCGAAGGTTCTACCTACTGTACCCATATACCCCCACATTTGACGAGGAGTTAAACCAATAGTTCCATTAACCATCTCACCCATGTTAGCAATAAAATTAAAGTCCATATAGGTTAGAGTAGATGCAAATAAAGCAGTATCTTGTAGTCTTCTCCACACCTTATTCTTAATCGGTTTATACTTACCTTTATTCATGTCAATAAAGTTAGATAATAAGGCAGCTTTATTATACATTTCTTGTTTACTTATCTCACCTTTTTTCTGAGCAGTCTCTAGCATAGAAGCTATAACATCATTCTCTTTTCCAAATCTCTCTTGCATAACAACATCGGTAGATAACATTCTTATAAAAGAAGTAATGTCTTCGTAGGGTCTTTGACTCATATATTTAATATACTTAGGATTATTAAAGACTCCTATGTCATCTAACTTGGCTCTGTTCTCTAAACTTAAGGCACGATTCCTAATTTGCTCTACGATTTCTTCTATATTCTCTTGACTTAAAGCCCCTGTCATACCGAAGGGACCTTTCTCTTGAGCTAATAAATCTGCAAATCCTTGACCTACTTTCTTATAGTCTAAAGCTTTAGGATACTTAAAAATTTCTCCGTTACTAAAAATACTCATATAATCATTATGATTACTTTCTAAATTATAATTAAGATCTATTCTGTTAGTTAGAAAACCTTCATTCCTTCTCTTAACTTCCTCTTGTATCCTTTGCCCTAGTATAGCTAGTTTTTGTTTTATACCTTGTATACCTTGTATTGTTTTTTCAGGTAAACCTAATTGAAATAATTCATTCTCAGTTTTATTGAGATAGAAATATAACTCTTTTTCTTTTATACCGATACGTGTACTCATGTCCGCTCGGCTAGGAACCATAGCATTCCATATAGAATCTAGAGAACGTTGATCCGTTGCTAAGGAGGCTCCTGTAAATAATCCTTGTAGCTTTAAATGATTAAGTACAGTAGCACCTATTTCTTGCATAGTAAAATTGATATCACCTCCTGCGGTATCATAGTCTTGATCTATACCTCCACGGAAAGCTTGGAAGAATCTCTTTAAAGGGAAACCTCCTGCACCACCTACTGTTCTAAAGAAATCATTAAAGTAATTACCTTTCTTCGCTTTACCTGCCATTTGAGATAAATTTTCTTTAGGCGTTAGATTTCTATATTTATCTAATACCTCTACTTGAGATAACTTTTTCTTTTTATTATTTTCTCGATGAGCCTCTTCCCACAAGGAAACTTTCTTTCTAGTCGCAGGGTCCTCTGGTGCTAACTCCCATACAAGATCATTATGTTTATCTATTTCACTTATAGAGAAAGGTACATTAAATCCAGCACCCACTACTCCACCAACGGCACCCGCCTCTATCATATCATATACTAACTGTTCCATGTCTAGATCTAAAGAGGTAGTAGCAGTTAAGCCCATTTCTTCTATATATTGCTGGACACTCTCAGTAAGCATCTCTCGAGTACCCGCTTTCCCTGACATTAATACTAAATCTTTAAAAGTCTTACGTGCTAGAAGTTGCTTGGCGGCAGTGTCCTTTAAAAAATCCGCTGACTCCCCAAGAATCTTTTTAACACCTTCTTTTATTTGGTTCTCGGCTTCTTCTTTACTTAGGTTCTTTCCTCCTTGTGCTACAGGTAAAGAAAGTAATTCTACCGCCTCTTGTTTACCTTGTTTAGTCAAGATATTAATTCCAGCTAAACCTTTAACACCTATAAGTTCTGCTAAAGCGATCGGAGTAGCTATTACTGCAGCCATCATAGGGTCTTTCTCTCCTTCAGGTTGCCTTTGATAGATTTGGGATACAGCTAAAACAAAACCAGCACCAATACCACCTGCTAACATTCCCGCTCCAGTTCCTATTACTGGTACTAGACTACCTATAGCACCACCAGCAGCTGCAGACGTCCATATAGCTCCCATCTGAGGGGCATATTGTATAATAGAAGAAGATATAAAACGAAGAGCATCCCAAGGATTTCTCACAGACCAGAAGTCTGTAGTATACCCTGCCTTAGCAAAGTCTTGATTAGTCTCTAATGCCCAATCATTACCCCAATCTTCTAATGCCTTATTGTCTAGAGAATCCCCTAACCATGCACTAAACCCTCCCATAGTATTTGAAAGTTGATGGAAGCTTTTCTCTCCGGCATTAATAGATTCTCCCCACCAACCAGGTTTACCTATACTACCTACCCTACCTTCTGGTACTCCGAAGATATTAGCAGTAGGAGTAGTATTAACCGCAAGAGTTAATGCATCTCTAACTCCTCTTATATCATTTCTAATTTTTTCTTTCTCAACAGGATCCTCTGTCTTATCAAATGAAGCTTTGAGTTCATTTAACTCTGACCTGAGATTATTAACGTCTAGTGAGCTACCATAATATGCTTCATCAAAGGTACCCTGAACCTCCTTCTTTAAATTACCAGGAATATAGTCGAATGATGCTATCAGCTCACGAGCTCTGTCTCCAGAAGATAAAGCAGAACCTTTCCCTCTGAGTAACTCAGCAAATTCTCCTATTCCTCTTAGGTCCTCTTGTTCTTTAGTAATGAAACGAGTGTTTTCAAATATCCTATTCTTATGAACATAATCTGATAGCCTCTCTCCTCTGGGATTTTCTAAATCCATTATCATTCTATCATAAGAAGTTTTATCTTCCTGTCCCTTGGCGGGAACTAATTTTCCAAACTGTTCTTCTCGCAATACTCTATTAATTGCTTCTGTATGTAGAGGCCCTACAAAAGAACCAGCATGGAATATCCCATCCTTGTCTATTCTAGAAACTTCAGCAGCATCGAATCGGGGGAACCTATAACTTTGTCCTGTGGTTATATTACGTATAGTATCCCCATCATATTGATAATAGCTTTGCCCGTCAATATTTAATGGAGTACGTTCCTTTAAAGAAAGATCATTTAAACCCTTCATTTCGGGATAATTAAATTCTTTAGGTGTCTCTCTTAAATTAAGATTATTTAGACCTTCCATAATAATTACCTCTTAAAGGTTATGAGCATGAAGTAGGAATAATAATTTCCAATAACTATTATTTATTTTAGCACCCTTGGCAAGAATCGAACGCATATCCTCTAGCCTTTTCTTTCCTTCTTTAGTAATATTTACTTTCTTTAACTCCTCTGTGATAGAATTATTTAATTGAACATATTTCTTTGCAACGTGTTCGGGGGTAAAATCTTCTCCTTCTCCCTTATCAAATATAGCACGTTGTTCCAGTACTATTCTATCAGCATTCTCCATTAATTTATTAGTGTTATCCAGTCCACCTAGGTCTATTACAGCCTGATCAATCTCATTAGAGTTTATTCCCATTATTTTAGTGGCATCAGGTAATTCATTGCCTGGGATTTTTACGCTGGATAGAAGAGCATCTACGCTAAGATAAGATTCTCCTTCTTCTAATTTTCCTTCCCCAGTTACTTTAGGCTTAGGAACATTATTAGTGCTATCGAATGCATTTAAAAGTTTATCAAGTCCTTGTAATACTTTATGTTCTCTGGTATTATTTCTTTCACTGAAAGGAGCAATCGCAGACCAGAACTCACTTGGACTATTTATACCAAAATAATCTTTTAATATTTGTATTTTCCTTGAGTCCTCTGCTGTTCCATCTACTGATACATATTCTTTATAATGATTTCTAACATCTTGTTCCCAATTATCTTTAATATCGGCAGAATACTTTTCATAAAGGGTCATATCGACTGGTACATAAGTTAATCGACCATTAGAATCATATACCTCTTTATAGTAGCCGTCATTCTTAGCTCCCTTGAAAACCCTTTCTCTTGTTAATCCTGTCTTTAACATCATATCTTCCCCGCTAGATTTATCTATAAGTAAACTAGCGGCATCCATATTCTCTGCTCTATTCATCTCTGAATATAGAGCTCCGGGATCCATATTAGAGATAGCGTTTCGAACCCTTCTCTCTCCTTCGGGGGTATAGTATCCATCTTCTATTCTTTTCTCTGCCTGAGAAGAAAGAGTTGTGAACTGTTCTTTTACTGTAAAACCTTGTTTGGCTGCTAACTTACTCGCCTCAATCTTTTCATTTAATACTTGAGCCCCAGCCCATCGTAGGGAACCACCATGACTACCACCGGAAGCAAGACCTAGCGCATAGTACAATAGTCCTTTCATAATGTCCTGTTTAGTTAAACCATAAGTAGCTGGATCGAATAGCCCTCCAAATAATTCTTTCAATCCATCAAAGAGACCTGTTACCTTATTAGAGTTCTGGCTATCAGGTATATTATCTAAGTTACTTAAAGCACTCCTCTCTTCAGGACTTATATTTCTAGTATCAGATAAAATTATTTCTCCGTCTTTAGTTTCTGTGACTGCAAGATCAGAGTCTTTATGTATTACTTCGGAACCATTTGGACTATTCGAAGAGATTGTTTCTAAAAAATTAGTACCATCGTTTACTATTCTATCTGCATCTCCTACAGGGAATTGACCTTCTAATGATACTTCAGATCTTGGTAGATATTTTCCTGTTATTAAAGAGGTATCATCTAAAGAATCCCTATCTAACCAGTTACCAACTTTATTTATAACAGGTTTCAGATATTCAGTATTGAAAGTCTTAAGTAAAGGTTCTGTGGAGTTTAATTCTTTATAATCTTCTGGAGAAAGTAATGCATAAGGGTTATCTACACTAGGGTTCCAATCAACAGTATTTCCTAATAAGATATTTTTAAGGTCGCTACCTATCTCACTGGCTTTCTCACGGACTCCTTTCTTCCATTCAATCATATTCTGGTCCCAAACATATTGTTCAGTAGGCCCTCTACCTCCCATATCGCCTTTGAGCCAGTTGGTTTCACGGCTATAATAGGGGTTTTCTTCTCTGAATTTTTCTACTGCCGCGTCTCTTTCTCGAATAGCTTCCCCTTCTTTAAAAGCACTGAGATCGGGTTGGTTAGTTAATAATTCCCAATAATTTCTACTATCCTTTTCTAAATTAAAGTTGGGTACAAATTCTTCTATCCCCCATGTACTAGCGGCTCCAGGCATAGGTACCTGACCAGGATCTTGATAACCTTGTGGGTTAGTGATAGGCCATTGAGATTGAGGGACTGCATTCATACCAGCCATTATCGCTCTCTCTTCATCTGTATAAGGAGAGACACCAAGCTCTTGTTGTTCCCATGCTTCTTGTTCTTCTAACTCTCTCTGTAACAATGCCTGTTCTGCAGTAGGTAAGAAGCTCCACCCTCTGGTATCTTCTTCTGGTACCATACCTCCAGGGAAGGAGTTAATATAGTTCTGTATCCCTTGGGATCTATCAGGGGGCTCCATAGCTAACCCTTGTTCAGGAGGCACCGCTACTCCTGTATTAGGTGCAAAAGGTTTCTGCCAAAAAGTAGGTTGGAATGCAGGGTCTTCTCGCATAATAGCATCATACCCTAGATTAGTCCAATCAGGATTAGTTCCTCTACCGCTTCCTTGTAAAGAAAATAAGGCAGGATTACGTCCTCGTCCACTCCCTTCTAATTCAAATAAAGCGGGATTCCGACCTCTTCCACTACCCGTCATAGAGAACTGGGCCGGATTACCTCCTCGTCCACTTCCCTTTAACCATTTAGGATCTGGTTTGTGTTCTATATTCGACATATAGTCTGCTATGTTACCAGAATGTCCCATAGGGATTGGAGGGAATATTTGTTTTTTATTACTTTGCATTTCTCTTCCTATATCTACCATTTCTTTTATTTCATCTCTGAATAGTTCAGCGGATTCTCTGGGAATCACTGCCTCTCCAGGAGTTAATAAAGCAGGTACTACGTCTCCGCCAAATCTTTTTTCTAAGTATTCTTGAGATAAGTGTTTAAAGGGGTTAGGAACCTCAGAGACTCCTGTATTGTAAGTTTGGAAAGCGGGTATACCGACATTAACTCCATCAACTTGCATAAAAGGAGGTAAGTGTTCTGTCTTTTTCTTTATAACATATGCTTTATCTTCATTACTAGCGTCATCCCAACCATCTATGCTTTCGAGATGGTCCATTAAATCTTTAAAGTAAGTATGCCAAGCCGAAGGCCAAGCGCTAGTATTTACATTACCTCTATTAAGATAAGCATTTACAAACTGTTCTCCAGGAGATAAAGAAATAGAGGAAGAAGAGGAGGGAATATCTTTTATAGGAATATCTATAGGAGGAACGTCACCCATTGTATAAGCAACATTAGCAATATGAGCGGGGTCTCTCTTTGCAGGGAATTCTTCTACTCTAGGAGTAGGTTTTACCGAGGCTCCTGTCATTCCTGAAGGAGAAAAATAAAAAGAAGCACGAGAAGAAGGTGTACCTCCGATTCTATGTTGTAGTAAAAGATTTAAATCTGATAACATAGTTTTCTGATCTGCTTCTGGTAAAGAATCTATATTCTCTAAATAATAATTGTCAAACGTAGGGTCCTTACCAACGGTATAATCATTTAGCCAAGAGAATTGTTTATCAGCTTTTATTATATTCTCATAGGTGGGATCTAGTTGATTATTTTTAATCCACATAGAATGAAATTTTTCTGGGTACTGCCTTAGCAAAGCCATCCTATTAGTTTCTACATCCCATATATTTTTTCTTTCTTCAGGACTAGCATCACCAAGAGCTTCTTTAACTACATTTCTTAAGGACATATTTAGATCACCTAATCCCATAGTAATATCAGGGTTTTCAGGTAGGTTTAAAGCATTTATATCTACACCTAAAGAAGAAAGCTTATCTTGTGCTTCAGGAGTCAGCCCATGTGTACCATAATTAATTTCTTCTGGTCTAGAGAAAAATATAGATCCCTTGGGTAAAACATAAGGTGATTTAGTTTCTCTAAGATCGTCGTGAGAAACAGTCAACTTATCTTCTGGACGGGTCCATTCAGGGGATCCCCCAAAAATAAGATTGTTATATACAAAATCACGACTAGCCATAGAATACTCCTAATTATTCATTTTATTCCAAATATTTATATCATTTAATTTATCTTTTCTGTTTTCATCTCTAGCCATAGACGATAACTTAGCCTGATGAAGTTCATCGTCACGCATATTCTTTAGCATTCTATTAGACATTTGTTGATTATCTTTAATATCCTGATTAAAGAGATCACTACCCATATTTGTTTTTAAATGGAGAGGAGAGTTTACGAATTTTGCATTACCTATAGTAGGAGGTACTTCATTTACTGAAGGGGCTTCAAATCCTCTCAGATTCGTAGGAGTCACAGCATCAAACTGCTCATCAGTTAAAGTACCATCAGCTAATTGAGTAGGATAAAGCATTCCAGCATAAGGTAATTTTCTAAGAGCCATTTTACTTAGTATATCCCACCAAGAACTTGTAGGGGCAGGGCTTTCTCTATAAGGTTTTCCTCCTTCCCATACCCAATTTCCTGCTTTATCTTGTACAACTGGGGCTCTCTCGAATTTAGGGCTACCTCTGAACCTACTCGCATTATTATTGAGCATACGGCTAACTTCTCTAGCTTTTATATCCTTTTGAACTTGCCTACCTGCCTCTGCAGCCTTAGCATAAGGATTAAATTTAACTTCCCCTCCAATACTATACTTCTGAGGGTCTATTCCTGCTACCTTGTGTGTACCCCCTCTGAACCTACTCCTATTAAAAAGATTTTGCTCTATAGCGGTACCTTCGTCCGCAGGTAAACGAGGTACATTACCTTTTACTTCAGGTGTACCGTCATTCCACATTTTAAATACTTTTCCTAGTCCGTATAATCCTGCCGCCCAGGGCATTGCGGTCATAGCTGCACCACCTATGCTTCCTAACCCAGCCGTTACAGCTGAACCCACACCCGACAATGCGCTACCTACACCAGAAGCGTTTGTCAAAGCAGTACCTATTCCGCTAGCCATATTGGATCCTGCTGTCGCTAAAGGTGCTGTTATCTTACCAGCCATAGTAGATGCAAGACTGCCTCCTTCAGCTCCAAGGGGAGCGCTAGCGGCCTTTAAAAGAAGCTCTCTGTTCTGATCTCTTTCTGTAGTATCAATTACACCGGGTGAAACACTAAAACCACTACCCTTTGAAACATTTACTGGTTGCACTTGGTCATCATATTTTTCATAATCACCATAAGTTCCTTCAAATTTCATATTATATCTCCTATTTACCTTGCTTATAGCTCATACTCATAGGAGTACCAGAACCTATAGAAGCCAATCCGGATATAGCCTGATCAGCTTTTAGTTTTGCATCTAGACCTTTCTGTTTAGCACCTTCAAAAATACCACCTATTGTTACTCTGTCTTCAAGAGGTTTACCCATTTGGTCATATACTTGTCCTACCCCAGAGATTAATCCTTCAGATGCTTTTCCTCTTAATTCTCTATTATACCTATCTATTTCAAATTGTTTATCAGCTAACATATTAGTATCAATAGCAGCTTGTCTCATTCGAGTGGCCTCTGCTCTTCCACTCCCCGCCTGGGAGTTCATTCCAGCGGTCACTGCACCTCTCCTTGCGGCATCCTCCGCTTGTTTACTCTGCATAGCAGATAAAACCCCCGCAGAATCTATATCATATTGGCCGCTTAAAACATCACTCATAAAATTTAAAGATTCTGTTCCCATTCCAGATACACTATGAAGACCACCTTCTGTTAAGCTCTCTTCAGCCTCCCCTAAAGCGGTTTTAGTTATAGGATCTAGTCCAGCGACCTTTCCGTAATCTCCTCCCTCCCAGTTAGAGATAAATCTATCCATGACCGGTAAAAGTCTATCCTTCACCTGTGGATCTAAATTCGACATACCAGTAGTGTCTCCTCCTCCTTTCCAGTTCATGTGCTCTTTATGATTTATTATGCGTCTTGTTATATTAAACATTATTTATCTCCTTAAGCGGCATAGACATTGCCGCATATACTTCTTTATAAACTTCTCCGTGTTTACCTTTCATTTTTTCTGCTAACCTTTTCCAACCCAATCTACCATAACCTTCTATTCTAACAGCACCTATGCTTCTAGCAAAATCCTCTATTACATGATGAGCTTCTTTGTAATCTTGCCACTTACCTCCGTTCATAGAGGTAGTAGTTACTAAATTTAATGAGGTATGTCTAGGATATTTATTAACTCTAGTAATAGAAATATTAACCGGGATACCTTTATCATTTAATACCATCCAACACTGAGCATATTCAGGGCTCATTAACCAATGGAATATATCAAAACTACCTGTCTCTCCTACAGAGTGTTTTAATCCTTTTTCTATATGGACTTTAATTACTTTCCAATTTTCTACAATATCTTCTAGTGATAACCTTACAACTTTCATCTTCTACTCCGGTTTTGTTGGCCATGTAATAGTATTGGGAAAGCCAGATTGTTGAGGCACAGCAAGCAACGCTGTCCTATAGGCTTTCCATTCGTTTTGTTTTGATGTACTTA
>Ga0163180_10001038_pt1 | contig 15850 bp, 6 predicted proteins | sample AtlANTMetagenome_2_FD_109647 | JGI IMG/M metagenome (GOLD analysis project Ga0163180, IMG submission 109647) | Marine eukaryotic phytoplankton communities from the Atlantic Ocean - Atlantic ANT 4 Metagenome | ecosystem: Environmental > Aquatic > Marine > Oceanic | place: North Atlantic Ocean...
CTCAATGCGCTGGCATCGTGTTCCAGAAGGGTGGCTTCGCTACCTTGAAACTGATGGACTTAACAATGGAATCCGAGTACTTGATTGAACGTCAAGGTAACTTGTTCCTTGCTAAGTACAGCATGGGTCACGGCTCGTTACGTCCTGAGTCAGTTGTTGTTTGGTCTGACGGCACTCGTCCGACTAAAGACGCCAACTGGTAAGATTGATTAACATTGGGAACCCTCTGAAATATGGGGGTTCCCTCTTTTTTATTTTAATTATGGCCTACGGAGCAAACACAAGTAAGTTGGAGGCAGTCAATCAGATGCTGTCTACCATAGGGCAAGCGCGTATCAATACACTTGCTTCCGCAGGAGAAGCAAATGATGCCCAAAAAATTTTAGAGGAAATAGATAAAGCCGTTCAATCTGAAGGCTGGCACTTCAATAGATATGAAGATGTAACGCTGGCAAAAGGAACTGCTTCGATAGCACACAGTACATCAGGGTCTACCATTACTACATCCAATCCTCATTACTTAGAGAAGGATGAAACAGTAACCAGTAGTGGAACCAATCTAACCGTAGCTACAATCGTCAACGACAAGTCAGCAACCCTAAGCGCTGCCCCGTCTACAAACGTCCTGTTCTACGCCGAGAGAATCGCAGTACCTACTAACGTCCTTAACATCGATCTATCTATTTACGACTACCCAAGTGTCGATCCAATAGCTCGCGGCAAGTTTCTGTTCGATAGAAAGAATAGTACTTATCAATTCAATGACGATGTAAAAGCGATAGTCACTCACCAGTTAGCTTTCGAGGCTACTACAGATACAGGTGAACCTACTGTGCCAGAGTACGCACGGCGTTACATCATAACTAAAGCTGCACGTGTGTTCGCTGGACGACACGTAGGCGATCCTGAATTAGTAAAGCTCGCAGCGCAGGAAGAATACGAAGCCCGTATGAACATGATACACAAGGAAGCTGAAAACGCAGACTACAGTATCTTTAATAGTCGCCTCTCCAACTACACCGTGGTGCGCGATTCATCCAACTCTTACCCTTTTAAATCTAGACTCTAATGCCCCTTGTTAAGAATGCCACTACCAGTTTAGCACAAGGAGTCAGTCAGCAGGCCGAGTCACAGCGTTACCCTTCGCAGGCGTCAGAGCAGATCAATGCTTACTCGTCGCCAATCAAAGGTTTAATCAAAAGGCCTCCAACAAAGTTCATAACAAAAACGGACTTAGCTACTGATGATAAAAGTTTTATACATACAATCAATAGGGATTCTGATGAGCAGTATGTATTGGCTATTGATAAAACTACTGACGTGGCAGTTAGCGGGGTTAGCGCAGGGAACAACACAATCACCTTAGCCAGCGCTCTCCCAGTTAACACTCCGGTACGGTTCGTATCCACAGAAGAAGAAGGAGAGTTACCTACAGGAATAGAAGCACAACAAACCTATTACACAACCACAGCCAATGCCACCACAGGTCTTTCAGATACGTCAGGTGGCAGCGCGATCAACATAGGAAAGGCTACCATTAACAGGCTGGAGATTGAGTCTGTACGGCACACAGATGGTCGCTGGATAGATGGAGTAATTGCAGTTACATTCACAGCAGGCCACGGGCTGCAAGCAGGTGATGTCATTAACATCGATGGGTTGAGCGGAGACTCTGCTCTTATGGTTCCTTCAGACCAAGAGTTTGTTTTAAGGAAGCCTGCAGCAGACATGGCCAAGGTAAACAACTCCAATGAAGCCTTAACTTTTGCTGCCGATAAGTTCCTGCTGGGTCGCATAGGTGGAGAGGGTAACAGTTACAACGACAACCTTGGGTATGCAGTAGATGACCAATGGGTCAAAGACGGAGACGATGACGGCTGGAACGCTTTCGGCACGGACGTGCATTGGGCCTTATACAATGGCTCTACCCTGCTAGGGGATATCACAGGCAACAACTTTGTTGACCGCATCCGTTACAACAGCACATCAAGTATTGTAGCCAAGTTTAATACAGGAGGTGAACTAGAAAACTGGGATTCGGATTTAGATCATTTTGAAATTGGAGATTTAATACGGCTAGGCTCCAGCAGACGCCAAGACAAAGCAATCCGTGTTAAGATAACTAGTATTTCAGGGCCGCACACAGATCATTTAGGAAACACAAACAGCTATGATCTGCACTTTGATCAGGTAAACGTACTCGACCTAGTTGATTCAGCTTCTGATGCAAGCTACTCAGGAACAGGCACTCCCCCTAATCCACCGTGGGTGTTCATGGCGTATTGGGGAGACACCACTAGCACGATCCCTGCCTCACCGTCTAACCCAAGGCAGCTTCAAAACCCACAGTCAGGTGTAACAATAGGAACTAACGATAGTTGGGGAGCGTTTAAAGCCGTCACAGGTGGAATACGTGTGTATGATCTAGCGTCAGGTGCAGAAAAAACTGTCAACGTAGACGGAGGTCTGGAGTATCTGAACAACACAACCAACCCATCATCAGATTTAAAAGCCGTAACAATTGCTGACTACACCTTCATCGTAAATAAGAACAACACGGTGGCGCGTGACCCCGTTCCAAAATACAAACAACAGCATGAGGCTATTATAACAGTACGTACTGCTGATTACGGTAAAAATTATACTGTTAAAATAGGAAACGAGGTTAATAAAGAATACTCTGCAAGCGCTACTAAAGCTCAGTTTGAAATCACGGGAAGGGATTCAGAAGGCAAGGCTGCCGTACTAGGACGCATAGAAGCTAAGAACTCTGGAACCGATTTAAACGGATATCAGATAAGGCTAATACAAAACTGGCAGTATACCCATAAAGGTAGAATTGTTCCCACACGTCTCAATCCGTCAGGCGCGGGGCAGGAGGGGTTTTCTGAATACAGAGATTTACTTCCTCCACAGGCTCACAGAATAAATGAGTACGTAGCCATTGAGTGGGTAGGAAAAACTATAAACATTTGGTGCAACTTTCATTGGGCTAACAGCGACGTGGTGAAGGGTAAGCTAACCACATGGGATCACCTGACCAAAGCAATAGCGTCTTCTTCACTTAGTGATAAATTCCAAGCTATCAAAACCCACTCTGATGCAGCAGCTAGTTTAACTTTTGATAAGATTTATTTAGGGGCTAGAGGAAAACAAGAGACAAGTATATATAAACTTACAGCGTCTTACGGAAAATCCCACAACTTAAAATGGTGGCATGGAGCAGACGAAAGCATTGGAACTTTTACAGGTGGCCAATCGTTGTTTGGTCATTACGTCGCACCGCTAGTAGAAAAAGAAGGCTACTTATCACCTTCTGCCTCTACCCAAGTGACTGTGCGTAGGGCATGGATAGACAAAGGAACAAAGCAAACGCTGCAAAACGCTTCTCTACTTTACGGAACTAGGTACGTAGAAAACGGAGAGTTCTTTTACAAGTCGCCTAAGTGGACAGGAACCGAGACTCAAAAAGCAATCGGTACTGAAAAGATTGCCACGATGTTAGCATCAGACGCTATCTACAAAGAGGGAGCAAAGTTCAATAATTCTGCTCCAGCCGCTGTACAGGCTAATGGACTTCCTGTTCCGTACCCACTTGAACCAGCAGCAAAAGAAGATTGTGTCGGTTTGAGTATGAAGTACGGCACAACAGGAAGGCTTGCCAATTTTGCAGGAGCAGGACGTATAGACGGAGCCGAATCTAACTGGAGCGTTTTACAACAGGGCTACACAATAGCTATCAGAAATCCAGAAGGCTCTAAATTTGCTATCCAAGTGTCGGATGACTTAGGAGGTAACGGTCTGAAGCTAACTTACTTTGAAGTAGACGAAGCTGCCGATCTCCCTAACGTGTGTCGTCATGGCCACATTGTAAAAGTAGTAGGCGATCCAAGAGAAGACGCTGACGATTACTACTTACGCTTTGAAGCAGACGTAGAGAACTACCACGAACTACAGCACGGGCGCTGGGTTGAGTGCGTAGCTCCTGATGTCCCTTACCAGTTTGACGCTAACACGATGCCTGTCGGATTAGTAAAAGAATCAGACGGGTCATTCACCTTGAAGCCACTCTCATGGGACACACGTAACGCAGGAGATGACCAAAGTAACCCTTTCCCAAGTTTCATTAACAATTCTATTGATGACATTTTTCTGTTTAGGAATCGCCTTGGGTTCCTTTCTGGCGAAGATGTAATCTTTAGTGAGGCTGGAGAATACTTTAATTTCTTTAGGACTACAGCCGCCGCCCTTCTTGACACCGCACCGATAGGAGTTACCGCAAGCACCAACAAGGTGAGTCATCTCCACAGCGCTGTACCATACAACGAGCGGCTCTTACTCTTCAGCGATCAGACTCAATTTGTTTTGGACGCTGATCCGTTTCTGTCGCCAACGACTGTTAAACTGTCTGCCGCAAACGAGATTGATAACTTTAGAGTTAAACCAGTTGTTAGTGGTGATTCAGTCTACTACGGATTTCAGCGATCTGACTTTAGTGGTGTTGGAGAGATAGGAGTGAGCAGGGAGGACTCGTCGCTCATGGAAGTCAACGACGCCACAGCACACATTCCAAAGTACATAGAGGGAACTGTACTAAAAGTAGCTGCTGCTACTAACGAAGATGCCTTCTGCCTTATCACAGAGCCTTCTGATAAAACAGCAGTACCAGCCACCCTTTATGTATATAAGTATTTCAACAATGCCAATCGCCAGCGTGTGCAGTCCGCATGGTTTAAGTACACCTTCGGCTCTAATGGTGATTTTATTAACGACATTTCCTTTATTGGTAATCGATTGTACATGCTGATCAGGCGTAGCAATGTTGTCTATCTTGAGTCATTGACTTTCGAGGACAACGCTAAGGACGCCTCGATGGACTACGAAGTTCTTCTAGATCACAGGTGGAGTAAGCCAGCAAACAACGCAGGCATAACATACGGGAACACCACAACAATCACACTTCCAACTGGGTATGTAGTCACCGCTGCCACACGTCTCGTAACCCAAGACTCTGCAGCCTACTCAAGTACTTCTGTAGGCAGTAACACATTTACTGTAGGCGTTAATCTGACCGGCAAAGATTTCCACATAGGTGTTCCGTACACCTTGGAGTATCAGTTTAGTCAGCCGTTCCTTAAATCAGATAAGATAAAAGAAACAGGACGCTACCAGATACAGAGAGCTTACTTAGAGTATGCCAACGCCAGATCGTTTACTGTAGATGTTGTACACAATCCTACGATGATTGCACCTAACAAGGTCACGATCACAAATCAATTTGCCACTACGCCCCTACATCACGTGCTGACAGGAACGGCAGAACTAGAGGCTGGGTCTTTTAAATTTGGAATACAGGAACGAAACGACAGGCTACAACTTGTCTTAAAGAACGACACACCTTACCCTTCAGATTTTTTAAGCATCGATTATGAAGCTAGAGCATTTTCAAGAGGAAGCAGATGGAAGGGTTAGATGGAACCACGGACGAATTTATGTTGAACCTTCTTCCATTAGAGATGCCAGAGCAGTCGGACGAAACCTGCGTGAAGCTGATCTCGACGAACTCTCTGCCGTCACAAGGGAGTCTCCTGTGGACGTGCTTATCAATGGAATCAGACAATCAACTCCTTGCTACACCGTCAAGACAAGAGACGGTGAACCCTGCGGAATCTTTGGTACACGTGACGCTGGCTATTCCGAAAGCGGTGTGGTCTGGATGCTCGGAACTGACAATCTTACTGCAAACGGGATCACTTTCCTCAGACATTCCAGATTGTGGGTAAATGAATTACATAAAAAATACAGGCTTTTGTACAATGTCATTGATGCTCGCAATGAAGTTCATTTACATTGGCTTGATTGGATGGGGTTTGAGACCATTAGGGAAATCAAACAGTACGGGGTAGAACGAAGAAAATTTTTACTTTTTAGCAGATATGTGTGAACCAGTTTCATTAACAGTAGCAGCCGCCTCCGCAGGTGCGAATTTCATGGGGCAACGTCAGGCCGCAAAATCGCAAGAGGCGTATCAAAAAGATTTGGCTGACTCCATCATGGAGCAGGGCGCTGACAGGATTACTGACTTGAACCTCCGAAGGGTTGAAGGCGAAGAAGTGGCGGCACGTAAAACAGAACAAATTAAAACCGCAATCATGCAGCAGCAATCGCAAGCACGCTTAGGTGCTATTGAGTCTAACGCTGCACACGGAGATTCTTTTAATGCTTACATGGATGACTTCACACGGCATTCATCAAAGATACTGTTTGGCATTTCACGTGACGTTAAGTCCGACGCATATAAATATTTACGAGGTATGGAGTCTTCCAACAGGTCTACCCTTGCCAGCCTTAAATCCAACGCACGCCCAATAGCTCAAGCCAGCGCCCTTACTTCCGCGCTCGATTTTGCAGGGGATGCCTTGGCAATACAAAGCGAAGTAAATAAAAGAAAACCAATTCAACCAGCAACTACAACTTCGTAATGGCAGCTAAAAGCAAAAGATTTTCCCCACGGCCACAAGTAGGCACTCCCTCTGTAGGCTCTAGTGTAAACGTACCTACCGCTGCTGCCACAGGAGCCACGCCCCCTCCATCAAGTCAGCCGCTCCAGCAGTTAAGTCAGTCGCTAAGTCGCTTTAACCGATCTCTTGTCGGATACCAAATGGGTAAGCTAGACAAGGCGCAAGAAGAAGCGCAGCAGTACCTTCAGGGCATGACTGCGTCTGAACAGATAAGTAATAAATCCTATGGCTTTCGTAAGTACTTAAAGAAAAATGGGTTTAGCCAATGGATGAACCCGTGGGTATACAGTAAGCAGATAATAAATGTAGCAGGTCTCCAAGCCCGTAAGGACTTAGCATCAATCATTCATGACCCTGAGTTCCAATCAGAAATAAACGCAATTAAAGGTGATGCAAACTTTCCTAAAGAGTCCAAGGAGATTTTAGAAAAATACAAAAAAACTAACTTTGATCGTCAGGCAGAGTACGAAAAAGAAGGAGCCTACTGGGATGTCGGGTACGGTGAAAGCTGGGTAAGTGAGAGTGAAGCGTTCCTGAACAAAGCTGCTGACCTCTCTTCGGAACACCAGAAAGTTTTAGTAAAGAAAACATTCTTTGAGAAGGGGCAAGACGCCCTGCACCGTGCTATTCAGGAGGATGATAAAAACATCTTTCGCAATTTCCTTACAGAGGACTTCGCATCTTTTCCTGACGACGAGCTTCAGTTTAACGTAGCTGTCTTTGAAAACATTATTAAACCTATGTTTGAACAGATGGTCGAACAGGGTGAAGACTTGGACAGCGTCTTCGACATGTACGACAAAGTTACTTCTCTCACTCGGACGACTGAGGAAGGCAATAGAGTCAGCATGTTTAAGAAATACTCTGACGTTAATCCTAACGACAACACTTTCGAGTCTGTCGCTTCCTTCTTATCAGAGTTAGAAGACAAATACACTACTGCGGCTGGCAGAAGGCTAACTAGAGATACCCAACGGGAAGCGCGACTCGCTAAGAAAATCTCGCAGGACTTATCGTCGTTACAGAACTTAAAAGAACAACACGCTGACAAGTTTGCTGCTGCCAACCTATCTGACCTTCAGTTTCCTTTTGACGCTACCGATAGAGTCTTGATGCGAAGGGTCGCGGGGCTGTTCATGGACATTCACTCGGATGACACAGACGCACTCGCTGATTCTGAAGCTGACGAATCGAGAATTTTTTATGATGTCTGGTTAGAAGCTGTGACCCTTGCTAACAAGAAAGAAGTAGCTAACGCAAAAAGTTCTACAGACGCTCTTGCCGCCTTTAACGAAAGCACAGCCAACATGGTAGGACGTTGGGTCGATAGCAGAGGACTTGCAGAAGACTTACGTGGGATGGTTCGTAAGAACATTTTAAAAGGTAAGGGTTCCAAACAATACCCTGCTGAGTGGTTAGCCAAGTGGGGGCCGATGGGCGTAAAACGGATGTTCTATTCAGACAACCCTGACATACCTTATGGTACAGTCGCGTTTGAATCAGCAATAACAAGGCACATGCGGCCTATCGTTGACGGCACTATTGTCGCAGAAGCAGAGCTACTTTTAGCTAGAGTCCGTGACAAGTATAATAACAGAGATACTGATGAAGGTGACTTGCGATCCTTGCTGGCTGTCTCTACGGACTTAGCAAACGATGAGGCCACAGGAGCGCTACGTGACCAAGTGTCTAGTTGGATTACCAGAGTAGAAAAACTAAATAACAACGCCAAGCAATACGACCACACCGCTCTTCCTACTCTTAAAAAAGACATTATAGAAGGTGTGTATAGTGATTGGCGTACAGGGTTTGACGGTAACCTGTTCATCGAAATTGAAAAACTTGATAGCGAAAAGTTTCAATTCAGAAGCATCACAGATGGTGCTTTTAGCCAACCTGACGATAAGGTAGCAGCAGCTAAGAAAGTAATGAACTGGCTGCGTAACGATGCCTACCAAGAAGCAGCCAATGAAGCCATTGAGGCCACTCTAGATACGATTGATCCTAATCAACCTAAAGACACTTGGTGGGCTAATCAGGGCCAGAAGATGTTTAGGGAAGAAATGAAGACGCGCTTGAATGGCCTAAAGGATCAAGTGCTAGAACGATGGCAAACTGAAAGCGCAAAAGGAACTTCTAAAGCTGACGCAGCAGCAGCAGGTGGCGAACTGACAGGTGCAGACCAGCAGAGGCATATAGGCCTTACAGCCATTACCAACGAGATCGGTGACTTTTACGCTGATAAAAAGCTGACCTCAAACCAAGCAATAAAGAACACACTTGAAGGTGGAAGTTCGTCCTTAATGGAACGCTTTTTTGCAGGAGACAAAGGAGAGAAATCTTGGAGCTTTATTCGCCAAACTAATCGCGAAGCAGCACAGGCACTCGACAAGAAACTTACTGACTATGCTACAGCTAAAAATAGTTTAGCCAACTTACGTAACCAAGACTCAACCGCAGATCAAATTACCCAAGCTGAAAAAGCACTTGCCGTGCGGGAACTGCAAATCAAATCACACATAAGAGCGTTTGGGGTCATACCGTGGAAACAACTGGCAGAAGGTAAAGTCAGCGTGCCTACTAAAATGGGAGAAGACATTGAGTTACCTTTCTCTCATTCAGATGTTCACTTGGGACAGCACCTTATCTTCAGTTCTCCTGCTGAAATGAGGGACATCGCATCCAGCATTAGAGGTGTAATAGCGGATTTTCCAGATAAGCCTATCGAACTTAACCAAGTTCCTGAAGACTTACAGAAGTTCGCGCAGATTGTTAAAGCGACGCACGGTCTTGATATTTTCCATTCTTCCCCTAAAGAACGCATGAATAGCATCAGGGAACTTAGCCGAAACTTTCAAAAACAGTTTAACATGCTGTTGGTTAAGCGCCCTTCGTCAGTACCTAAATCAACCTTTAAAGCGATACGTCACCGTGTTTTAGAGAGCTTTACTAATAGTGACCGGAATACATGGCAAGGTGAGGAAGTAGATACAAATGATAAAGAGTTCGCAAAGCACCTGTTCCGTCAGAACAATGAAATAATTGCGGGTAAATATAACGTCGAAGATGGGATCAGCATAGATGAATTCCTAGACCTGTATCGTAAATCCACAGGAAACACGATGCCGCTCTACCATTCCTCGTCGCCATTTAGACGTCGCTGGACGCCTTACTGGGAAAAGCAGATTAAAAAAGGCGTGCAGTCTAGTACGAACACAATGAACGCAGCCCTACTTTCGCAGTTCGGAGACGTAGGCAGAGGTATGGGGGTAATGCCCAAAGGTAAAAAGATTCCGAAAGTAGATTTTGAAAAATCAATCTTAGATGTAATTGCTATTGAAACCGCCTACGCTTCTTTAGGAATGCCAAACCCACACCATCACCAGTTTATGAAAAAAGGCGGGTTCCAGCGTGTGTACGACACCGTAGGAACAAATGAACAGGAGTTTAAAACCAAGTATTTCGCAGCAAAACAAAAGTATCAGGCGCTGTTCAATGAAGTCCTGAAAAACAGGAATGTTCCTAGCTCGGATTTAGCTGAAGCATTCAATACACTCGCCGCCGCAATGGACAGTAAAGATATAGTACGGCCTACTACCGGACAAATAGTGCCAAACAAATGGGGCCTAGCACCGATGCTAATTCCGCACAAGCCAGCCCCGCTAACAAAAGAAGAACTTAAAGCAAACCCACCTGAATAATGCCACTTGGAGATTACTTAATAGAAGGAAGCAAAGACGATAGCTTCAATAAGCTGGAAAAGGCTTACCAGAATTACAATCAAAACTTAACGGGTCTTGAAAACTTCAGGGTATACCAGAAGCGCCAGCAGGGTCTAGGTAAGAACATGTGGGACGGAGCAGGCCACGGTATTCTGTCTGCTATTGAATCTACTGCCAACTTGCCTACCGATTTAGCTGGAGAAAAAGAACGCTTCTTTACGTTTTCAGACGCGATGCCTGAGAACACAGAGTCTTTCGCCAGTACGATGACGTCCGATATCTTCCAGTTTGCTACTGGTCTTCTTTTCGGAGGGCCGATTAAGAAGGTAGGACAAGCAGGTTTAAAGCGCTTGGCTAGGGGAAGGCGCAGGAAAAAAGTAGACGCACCTGCTGAACTCTCTAGTAAGAAAGGTGGAAAAAAGAGGGCATTCTCTAAGTCAGACTTTTGGAGGATAACCAAAGAAGGTGCTGTAACGGGTGCGATAACTGAATTCATCGCGTTTCGTGGTCAAGATGAGGGACTAATCCTGTCTCGCTTTTTTGAGACTTATCCAGAAATGCAGGATCATTTTGAACACGCCACAAGTGATCCTGATTGGGTAAACCAACCTACTGCTGTGACGGCTGAAAAAATGCAAAGCCGTTTCGAGCAGATGGGTACAAACGTAATGGGACGCGCTGCATTTGCTGCTGAAGGTGCAGTTATAGGTGCGGTGTTTAACCACATCATTGCTTTAGGAAAAGCAGCTATTGGAAAAGCGAGAGGCAAGGACGCACGCACAACTAAGGCCGGTAAGGGTGAAGACGTCAGAGGGTCAGAAGCGGCTGACAGGCAAGCAGCCCCAAGGCCTGCAGACGACGTAGCCGAAACAGGGCCAGAAGATGAAGCCTTTAAGGGAAACACCGAAGTAAAACAAACTAGGCGTAAATTATCTGAAGCTCTGACAGATGCTGACGAGATGGCTTCCTTGGAGCAGAAGACCGCAAGAGAAGCGCTAGAGCCTGACTCCAAAGCCAACCCAATAGATGAGGATGAAATTGCCGACAACGGGGAACTAGAAGATTGGGCGCACCAACGGTCTGACAATTTTGAACACGACCCAGTTGCACATGACGCTGACGTCGATGTCCGTTTTTACGATGAGCCTTCTCCAACTAAAGTGCCTGTCGATTTTGCAAACGCAGCATCTATAGTAGGAAGGTGGATGACCCTTGCAATGCGTAGAGGGAGAGCAGAGACGTTTGGAGAACTGCAAGAAGGCGTCAAAGCGTTTGATGAAGAAACAAAAGAAATATTAAACTGGATGGCTGATGGGTCAAACGACGCTTTACCTGATGCTTTTGCCGAAGACTTCTTAGCTAAACATGAACTAAAAGGAGAAGCAGCAAAAGCGCTTGAAGATGTAAAGCAAGCCATTGGAGCCTTTGGTTTTAAAAGCGAAGAGTTATTTAACTTAATGAACGTAGATGGTCTTGATGACACAGCAGACTATCTAATAGACTTTCTTCAAAAAGTAGGGAAAGCAGTCAATGACCCTACGCTGTCAAAAGACGAGTTAACCGGCATTATTGAACAAGCTGCCAGAAATGACATCTTTGACGGATCACCTGAAGGAGTATTTAATAAAGAGCTAGACGACATACAATTTGAAGAACAAGACCTTGGTGATCCTTTAGGTCTTAATGTTGAGGGCGATCCGTCCCTAACCCCAAGGGGGCAAGAGTTCCTCGATAACATTGCCGAGGTCGCGGACACATTAGTTGATAAGATCAGAATAAACCCTGCCAAGTTTGACGGCCCTGCATCATTGTCTTCAAGCCACACAAGCAGCGCTTTTCTAAAGAACCCTCTTATCATGGTTTCCAGATTGAATGCCCAGCAGTACTGGGACAAATGGCAACCAACCAAATCGTACCACGCTTTTGACGGAGTATCTGAAACCGCACTTCCTAAAGATGTGTTTAACGATTACGACGACTTTGAAAGATTCCTCGTAGAACTGGAAAGGGCGAAACTGCAGTTCCCTCTTAAAGGAGCTAAAGGAAAAGTAAGTGCCTTTAAACGTGCAGTCCGTGCAGCGAAACGCCAAGGAATCGGTGACTTCTATAAGTACGAATTTAAGGCCCCGAAGCACCTCAAGCATTTAGAGCTTACACCTACACAGCAGGCACGGGTTCTTATGGATGACGCTGTAAATCCAGACGGAACCGTTAAGCCAGAAAGGCTAAAAGAATTTAAGAACCTAGTCTCTGAACTTAACGGAACCGCAAAGTCTGCAAAAAGCATTCACCAGATTTTTGATGAAGCCATTCAGATACTAAGGCCCGACACGTCTTTTAGTGACGTAGGGATGAAGTACTTCTCTGGCCGCATGTTTAGTTTCTTTTATCAGAATCTTAAAACAAACATCAACAAGATGTCTGATGCGGAGACCTTTGCTAAAGCTACCGAAATGCAAAGCAATCCTCGCGGTTTAAAGGAAGCCCTTGAGGAACACTTTTTAAACAATGCCGACGATATGGCAGAAGCCTACCAGATGGATAGCATTTCATTGGCCAACCGTATCGCTAAAGGGCGTGGCGACTTTTCTCACTACTACGATGAAATATCTGTTGATGAAAAACTAGGTTACATAGGTGAGCAAGATGTGGCGGCAATGAAGGAAATGAACATCCGCATTCTAGCCTACCGCATGGAGCAGGCCATCAGTATGAAAAACTTCAAACAACTGACCGAAGAAATCGACAAGTTGTCTGAAGACCAACTGATGCAAAAGCCTGACCTGATTAAAAAGTATCAGACAGAACTAGAACGACAGAACATTCGCATTAGGCGTATGCAGAAACTGAAGCAAGCCTCTGGTCGAGTGTTGCGATCATGGAGAGGAATACAGGATGAAATAACATCTTCAATGGATTCGCTTGGCGACCTCACTAAACACATGGGTGGGGCCAAAGGTATTAAGAAACACGCTGCTAGGGCCGGTGCTATCTTCAGGGCAACTGAAGGTAAAGCAATGGATAAAGCTGCTGCAGCTACGGACTACCTCGGCAAGACTAGCTCCGCAATCGACGTTCATAACGAATACTGGATTAACTCTATTCTTAGCGGAACCAAGACACAGCTAGTTAACATGATCTCTACAGGCCTGCACATGTACTATAAACCTGTTGAAGGTATGTTTGGTACAGTACTGCGCGACGGAGAAGACATGCAACTGGCTCGCAAACAGCTTGCCTCCACTCTTATGCACACCGCCGCAATCAACATGCAGGTAATACGTGCAATGGGTGCGCTGGGTCTGCAAAACATCAGACATTTAGGAGGCCTAATTGACAAAGAAGGCTTTATTAAAAAGCAGACTGAGTTCTACAAGCAGGGGCAAGAAGAAGGAATGTACGCCCAAGGAATCCAAGCAGTCGCTGGGGCAAAGAAATCGTGGAAGACCGGAAGGGGAACTCTTTCAGAAGGTGCTGACCTGTTTGACGTAGAACCTCCGAAGGCTATTTCTGGCGAGAACTTACTCTCTGGATCAGCCAGTAAAAAAGCCAAGGCCACGGTAGATTACATTGGCAACATCATTCGCATACCAAGTCGTTTTATGATTGGTACTGATGAGTTGTTTAAGCAGATCAGCTTCAGGGCTAACGTCATGGGACGGCTTGCAGGCGAAGGTGTAACAGCAGGCCTAGAAGGCCCTGAACTTGCACAGTACATTGCTGATGGATTTTCTGGAATAATACGATATTCAGGACGGAGACACACCAAGCAGGCCCTCCGAGAAGAAGGATTCCGTAAGTACGAAGACATGCGTAACGATCCTTCTAACGATGTTGTTCGCAACTTCAGAAACAAAGAAGACTTCGTGGATCACTATGCTGCTGAAAACTTTGACGCAGATGCGAGTGAGTTGTCACAGCTAGGCATGGATTGGGCTGAAGATGTCACGTTCACACGTGCTCTAGATAAAGACTTAGTAGCCCTTCAGGATGCTGGTAAGATATCTAAAAATAGAACTACATGGCAGAAAGACATACAGGATACTGTACATCGTCATCCTTGGATGCGCCTCGTTATGCCGTTCATCAGGACTCCAGTTAACATCCTGAAGTTTCCGATCCAACGTCTTCCGTTTTTCCCTATGTCGCCTAGAGGTAAAGTTTTAGGCATAAAGGAATACGAGTGGGCCAAGAACCTGCACATGCGCTACCAAGCTGACATGGCCAGCAACGACCCAATTAAAAAAGCAGAAGCTCATGGACGTGTGAGCGCTGGCAACTTCTATTGGGCCGCTTTTATGATGGCAGCTAGTTCCGAAATGATTACTGGAGGTGGCCCATCGAACCCTAGAGAGCGTCAAAACAAGATGGCAACCGGCTGGCGTCCGTACTCGTTTGTCGTTGGTGATACATACATTTCATACGCCCGTCTCGATCCGTTCGCTACCGTGCTGGGACTTGCGGCTGACGTGTGGGAGAAGTTTGCACTTCTGGCACGGGACGGTGACATTGAGGAAAACTGGTTCCAAGGAGTCATGCAGGCTGGAGCCTACTCAATATCAAATAACATTGCAGATAAGAGTTATCTCGCTGGAATAAACAACGTATTGCAGGCCTTTATTGAGCCTGAAACACAGCTAAAGCCACTCTTGAAGCGCCAGCTTACAGCCTATGTTCCAAAGGCCATCTCACAATGGACGCCATTGACGGATGACCATTACATGAAAAAAACATACGGACTGCTAGATGGAGTAGCCTCTCGCGTCCCTACGCTGGCGTCTGGAATCGAGCCAATGCGAAACTACCTTGGTGAGCCTCTGGAAGCGATGTACGAACCAAGCGTGTGGGCTGCTGGATTCAATCCGTTCCTAATTTCACGGAAGAAGAATGATCCAATTCTAGATGAGTTAGCGTCACTCGAATACGGATTTGGTGCGCCTACACCACGCATAAACGGTCTTAGGCATTTAGATATGCGTCGATTCTATGACGATAAAGGTAGAAGTGCCTACGATTTTTTCCAAGAAGAAGTCGGTAAAATTAAGTTAAATGGTATGTCTCTACGTCAATCGCTGACTCGACTTTTTGAAAGTGACGCCTATAAAAGGGCGGCTACGTTTGACGCAGAAGGGACGCTTCAGTTCTCAGGAACACACAGAGATGAGCGCGTTAAGGCTGTCAAAGCGGTCATGGCGCACTATAGGAAACAGGCTAGGGACAACACAAAGATTGCTTATCCTGAATTACTAAAGGCTTACGTTGCATTCAAGCAGCAGCAAGCAGAGCAAACTAGAAGAATAATGGGACTTTAATAATGGCATATTCAAGATACATAGCAAGTGGGACAGCCACAGGGGCTGGGGGCCTTGTTGCTTCTATCTCCAACCCCTCCAACGGCAACTTTGATTGGTTGACTCCAGACCACATAAAAATCTACCTAAGTTCAGCTAACCAAACTTTAGATGCTTTTAATACAGCTTTGGCGGCAGGTGACATCAGTTTGTTTAACCCGTCTGACGGTTACACCCTAGTAGGTACTACCTTAACCTTCTCTGGTTTAACTGCTAACGCGACTTACAGGTGGCAGGTAAAGAGAGTGACTCCTAA
>Ga0163180_10001039_pt1 | contig 15844 bp, 24 predicted proteins | sample AtlANTMetagenome_2_FD_109647 | JGI IMG/M metagenome (GOLD analysis project Ga0163180, IMG submission 109647) | Marine eukaryotic phytoplankton communities from the Atlantic Ocean - Atlantic ANT 4 Metagenome | ecosystem: Environmental > Aquatic > Marine > Oceanic | place: North Atlantic Ocean...
AAATCGTTAGTAGTGGTTTAATTATGGTATACCCCCACCCCCCTTTTTGATGCGGACACCCATAGGTTCATTGCTTTTTGAAAATTTTTGTAATATTTAGAATCAATGAGTAATGTACCATTGAACATTCCTGAAGATAAACTGAAGGAGTACGCTCGCCTTTTACAGAGACAGAACCAGTTCAGCTCGTCCGATCTCGCGAGAAAGGACTTTATGCACTACTGTAAATCGGTATGGCCTGAATTCATAGAGGGCAAACATCATAAGATAATGGCACAGAAATTCAATGCCCTAGCTACAGGAAAGATAAAAAGGTTAATTGTCAATATGCCGCCACGACATACGAAGTCGGAGTATGCGAGTTATTTATTGCCGAGTTGGTTAATGGGTTTGAATCCAAAGTTAAAGGTTATACAGGCTACGCACACAGGCGAGTTGGCCGTTCGGTTTGGACGTAAGGTGCGTAATTTGATGAACTCTAACGATTATTCGTTGGTTTTCCCCGAGGTGAAGTTGCGGCAGGACAGTTCTGCGGCAGGTAGATGGGATACTTATCAAGGTGGTGAATATTTTGCGGCAGGTGTTGGTGGTGCAATAACAGGTCGTGGTGCGGACCTTATGATAATTGACGACCCCCATTCCGAACAAGATGCCCTAAGTCCAGCGGCAATGGAAAATGCTTATGAATGGTATACAAGTGGTCCAAGACAAAGACTTCAGCCTGGAGGAGCTATTGTAATTGTTATGACGCGATGGTCCGAGATCGATTTGACAGGTAAACTGTTAAAGCAACAGGCTCGCGATATATTGGCTGACCAATGGGAGGTTGTTGAGTTTCCTGCGTTGTTGGACGACGAGAAGGTTTTGTGGCCAGAGTTTTGGAAAAAGGAAGAACTGTTAAAGGTGAAGGCTTCGTTGTCGGTTGGCAAGTGGGAGGCTCAGTGGCAACAGAATCCAACATCCGAAACGAGTGCTATTTTAAAACGGGACTGGTGGCAAATGTGGAAAAAGAAAGATATACCCCCACTAAGTTATGTGATGCAAAGTTATGACACTGCATATAGCAAACAGACAACCGCTGACTATAGTGCTATAACAACGTGGGGAGTTTTTTATCCCGAAGAAGGTGGACCTCCGAACATAATTCTTTGCGATGCCCGACGTGGTAGGTGGGACTTCCCCGAGTTACGACGTGTAGCTATGGAAGAATACGATTACTGGGATCCCGAATGTGTGCTAATTGAAGCTAAAGCGAGCGGAATGCCATTGACCCAAGAACTACGGCAAATGGGTATTCCAATACAGAACTATAGTCCAAGTCGGGGGAACGATAAGTTCACTCGTGTGAATTCAGTTGCACCTTTACTAGAAAGTGGGTTAGTATGGACGCCAGATACAAGATGGGCAGAAGAGGTGATAGAAGAATGTGCGGCATTTCCAGCAGGGGAGAACGATGACTACGTTGACACCGTTACACAAGCGTTACGACGATTCCGCGAAGGTGGTTTCATTCAACACCCAGAAGATTATAAGGAAATTGCAAACTCACCGCCAAGAGCACAAGCGTATTATGGATAACTTTACCAGACTGAGGAGCTTAGATGGCTACACGAAAAAATAGTCCCTATAACCAAATAGAACGAGAGTTTACATTGGTCGGTCGGCCTCTGCCCTCTGACGAATTAGAAGTAGAAATGCCACAAGAAACTCCAATGGATATGGAGGGAATGGAAATTACACCTTTAGAAGATGGTGGTGTGCAGTTGGGACCCCCTGAAGAAAATGCCGCTCCTGATACTTCTTTTACGGCTAATTTAGCAATAAATATGTCCGATGACGAGCTTGCAGGTATTTCCAGTATGGTTTTGGAAAAAGTTGAAGAGGATAAAAACTCACGCTCCGACTGGATGTCTACCTACACTAAAGGATTGGAACTTTTAGGCCTCAAGTACGAAAACCGCACCGAACCTTTTAGCGGAGCTACAGGTGTAATACACCCTATGCTGAACGAAGCCGTTAGCCAATTCCAAAGTCAAGCCTATAAAGAGCTGTTACCTCCAAGTGGACCAGTGCGTACACAAGTAATGGGCGATACTACCCCAGATTTGGAAAAACAGGCCAATCGTGTAAAAGAATTCATGAATTATCAGCTAGTACACGTCATGGAAGAGTACGATTCTGAATTTGACCAGATGTTGTATTACTTAGGTTTGTGCGGAAGTGCCTTCAAAAAGGTGTATTTAGACCCACAACTCAACAGACAGGTGAGTAAATTTGTACAGGCCGAAGATTTACTTGTGCCTTTTAACGCTGTGGACATAACTTCTACCGAAAGAGCCACACATATTATAAAAATGTCACCAAATGAGTTACGCAAGCTCCAAATTAGTGGTTTTTACTCTGATATAGACATAAAAGGTGGCGATTTTGAGCAAAGTGAGCTCCAAGATGTAAAAGAAGATTTAACTGGTATAGAAAAATCAGGTAATAATGAAGAAATCACCCTTTATGAGTGCCATTGTTTCCTTGATTTAGAAGACCACCCTGATACAGACGAGTCTGGTGAGCCTACGGGAATCAAGTTACCCTATATTGTTACAGTTTCGGCTGATTCTAATGAAGTTTTGGCAATTTACCGTAATTTTATAGAAGCTGACCCCCAAAAAGAGCGTCAACAATATTTTGTACACTATATGTTTACTCCTGGACTTGGATTTTATGGCAATGGCCTTATTCATTTGTTAGGTAATCTGTCCCGTACTGCAACGGCCAATTTACGACAGCTCGTTGACAGCGGAACTTTGGCAAATATGCCTGCAGGATTCAAGGCAAGAGGATTGCGTATTCGAGATGACGATCAGCCACTCCAGCCTGGAGAATGGCGGGACGTTGACGTTGTTGGAACAGAGCTTCGAGGTTCTTTATTACCACTCCCTTATAAAGAGCCAAGTGGAACTTTGTTCCAACTCTTAGGCTTTGTAGTTCAGTCTGCCCAAAAATTTGTAGGAACAACTGATATAGGTACTGGTAATATACAAAATACCGAAATGCCTGTAGGTACGACTGTAGCATTGTTAGAACGTGGAAGCCGTATAATGTCGGCTGTACATAAACGCTTGTATAATAGCATGAAGCAGGAGTTCAAACTGCTTTCTAATATTATAGCTATGGATCCTAGCGAGTACCCTTATAACATAACCGAAGCTACACAGGGTTTAAAACAAAAAGACTTTGATGGTAGAATAGACATAATTCCCATTGCGAATCCCAACATATTTAGTATGTCGCAAAGGGTGAGTCTTGCTCAGGAACAGCTTAAATTAGCTCAAGCTCAACCTGATATGCACAATATGTATGAAGCATACCGTCGTATGTATAGTGCATTGAATATTGACAATATTGAACAGATCCTTCCTCCCCAAACTCCACCACAACCTTTAGACCCCATAAAGGAAAACGGTGCTGTTCAATTAGCGTTAATAGGGAAACAGCAACTTCAGGCTTTTCCTGAGCAAAATCATGATGCTCATATGCAAACACATTTAGCGTATATGGGTAGCTCTGTCATCCGTGGAAATATTCAGGCAATGCAAATATTGCAAACGCACATTTTTGACCATATATCTTTAAAGGCACAACAAATGGCACAGCAAGAAATGGCACAACAGCAACAACCAGAACAGCCACAGATGATGGGAATACAACAACAACCACAAATGCAACAAGGCCAAATGGAAGCTCGAGTCGCAGAAATACAAGCACAATTAATGGCTGAGTATTTACAACAAGAAGCTCAAATAACAGGTTCACAACAGCAAGACCCACTTGTAGATTTAAAAGAGCGTGAGTTGGATTTACGTCAACAAGACCAAGCACAAAAAGCACAGCAAGAGCAAATGGAGTTAGCTTTTGACAAACAGCGAGCCGCAGAGCAAATTGCAGTTCAACGTGAGCGTATTGATAGCACCGAAGACATTGCACAAATGCGTGCAGAAATAGCTAGACAACGAACAGCCAACAAAGGAGGATCCGATGGCAGGTGAAAAATCCAAAATGAATTGGAAAAGTAGAGTAGGTAGAGGCAAACCGTCTCAACCTAAAGGTAGTACTCCCCCTAAAGGCATGGCGAAGAAAAAAATTAGAAAAGGAACTACTTATGGCAAGAGGTAAAAGTAAAGATACTCGTATTCGGGATCTTATGAATATATTAGAAAGTCTCGACCCTGCTAACCCTGACAACGAAGATCAAATAAGGTTAATTACTGATGAGTTATCTCTCATGAGAGAAGGTTCAGGTGGGCGAATGATTAAATTGGCTCATGGAGGGTCAGTTTCATTTGAAGATAGCGGAAGAAGCAAAACTCGTGGGAGCGGAGCCGCAACGCAAGGTAATACACACAAGTTATCATGACACAAAAAACATTTAAAAGTAAAGCCGCCAAAGAGTTTGCATCACAATTAGACGTTAACGGTGATAACGAAATAGACGACTTAGAAATCATGGAGCGTAAAATACGTTTGGAAAACGATAATGCCAAACAAGATCAACAACGCTACATGGTTTGGTTTAGTGCTATATCTGTTACGGCTTATATTGCTGTACTCATGACCGATCTTGTTCCTTTAGACAGGTTAGATCATTTAAGTAGTATTGGTAGCACTTGGGTATTGTCTAATATGGGTGTTATTGGTGCATTTATTGCGAGTAGTGCATTTGTAAGAAATGGAAAAGGTTAACTTTCAGTCTATTGCATTGGGAGTGTACTTATTCATATGTTTGTTTGATTTTGTAATTGTTCCTGTATGGTATGGAGTAAATAGACCAGAAATAGCAAGTTTTATAGATACGATGAACACAATGAAAGATACTCAACTTCAGATGGAGTTAATGCGTAAAATGACAGAGCACCATAATCCATACACCTTGATGGGAGGAGGTTTGTTCCATTTAAGTTTCGGTGCTATATTGACAGGAAGTGTACTAAATAGAAAGAAGGAAAGCTAATGTACGAATACGCAGTAAAACAAATAGTTAAAGTAGTTGATGGTGATACAGTAGATATTATAATTGATTTAGGTTTTGACTTGTCCAAAAAAGAACGAGTACGATTGGCAGGTATTGATACACCTGAAAGCCGAACACGGGATTTAGAAGAGAAAAAACTAGGGCTTGAAGCTAAAGAGTTTTTAGAGCGGAGGCTTATGGAGTGTGCAAAATTAATTGTAAAAACAGAAAAAGACGGTAAATACGGACGTATGTTGGGTTGGTTTTATTGTTCCCAGATAAATATAAATACTGAAATGGTAGAGCGTGGTTACGCATGGGAATATGACGGTGGCAAAAAAGAAAAAAATTTACAAGATTTATTAAATAAAAGGGGAGTGAATATTTGAGTATAATAAATACATTAGTTGGTCCTGTTACTGGTATTTTAGATAAGTTTATTGAAGATAAAGATCAGAAAGCGGCACTGGCACACGAAATAGCTACTATGAGTGAAAAACACGCTCAACAGTTAGCTATGTCGCAGATTGAAGTGAACAAAGCAGAAGCCGCATCGGGTAGTATATTTAAAGGTGGTTGGAGACCCTTCATTGGCTGGGTTTGTGGCTTGGCTTTTGCTTATCATTTCATTCTGCAACCCATTTTAGTTTTTGTGTTTGCGGCCACAGGAGCTAGTTTGCCTGAGCTACCTGAATTTGATATGGGTACGTTACTTCCTGTTCTTGGGGGAATGCTTGGTATTGGTGGGTTACGAACATACGAGAAACAGAGAGGGTTAACAAAATGAGCTTAGTTGAAAATATAAACAAACGTAAAAAAGCAGGAACAAGTCGTTCTAGGAAAAAAAGTACGATAGATCCAAAAGCATACAAAGCTATGCAAGCAGGATGGCCAAAGAAAAATAAAAAGAAAAAATAATTATGTCTGATCTTTACATTCACGAAAAATTGTTTAAAGTGATCGGCGAACGGCAAAGTCAAATCAAATCACAGATAACTGAAGGTGTTGTTGATGACTTTTCTGCGTTCAAGGAACTGCGAGCACGTCTTGCGGAACTTGCATTTATCAAACAGGAGCTTCAAGCCCTGCTAAAGAAAGTAGAATATGACTAAAACATTATACGTTCCTGATCATTACGTTAAATCAGAATCTAAAAAACAAACTTCCGAACCAGACATAACCAATTATGACAAACTTCCTGAGCCTACAGGTTGGAGAGTTCTTATTCTTCCATTTAAAGGCAAAAAGAAAACACAGGGAGGATTGCATTTACCAGATGAAGTTGTAGATCGTGAAGGATTAGCAACAGTTTGTGGTTATGTTTTAAAACTAGGACCAATGGCTTACAAAGACCCTGACAAATTTGGAATAGCTCCATGGTGTCAACAAGGTGACTGGGTTATTTTCGGCCGATACGCAGGAAGCCGTTTTAAAATAGAAGGTGGAGAAGTGCGATTATTGAATGATGATGAGATACTCGCAAAAATAAGCAACCCTGAAGATATATTACATACATAACGGAGAAGGTTATGCCAGAAGCACAAAAAATAGAAGAAGAACTCGAAGTTGAAATTGAGGAAACTCCTCAAGAAGAAGTTAAAGAAGAAGCAAAAGTTGAACCTACAAAAGACGAAGTTAATTCAGAGTCTGGAGCAGAAGAAGATGATTTAGAGGGTTACAGCGATAAAGTTAAAAAGCGTATAGAAAAACTCACTTATAAAATGCGTGAAGCTGAACGTAGAGAGCAAGCCGCTACACAATATGCTCAATCTATTAAACAAGAAAACGAAGACTTAAAAGCTCGCACTGATAAAATAGATGAGTCTTATGTGAATGAATATGACCAAAGGGTTACTAACGAAGAAGCCACGTTAAAGAGGCAACTTCAAGATGCAATTAATGAAGGTAATGTTGATGCACAAGTTACTGCACAAAAATCATTGGCTAGATTAGCCATTGAAGAAGAAAGACTTAAACTTGCTAAACAAGACCTTGAAAAACGCAAAAATGGTCAGACAGAACAACCCCAACAACAAATGACACAAAAAGAAAGCATTGAAGCCGCTAAACAACAAGACCCTAAGTTAAGGTCTTGGACAGAAAAAAATATTTGGTTTGGGGATGATGAACCTATGACTCTTACCGCTTTTAGTATCCATAACAAATTAAGAATGGAAGGGTACACAGGCACAGAAGATATTTATTATGAAGAATTAGATAAACGTATGCGGGAAGAATGGCCACATAAGTTTACTGATGTTGAGAGCACTCCCGCTCCAACTAGAACCCCTGTAGCTCCTGCAACTCGTACTGCAAGTGGCTCAGCAAAGAAAAATAAAATCACTTTAACGAAATCTCAGGTTGCAATCGCTGACAAACTTGGTGTAAGCTACACCGAATATGCGAAACAACTTGAAAAACTTCGTGTAAATTAATCGTGAAGGAGTAGATCATGGTAGATCGTACCACACGCACTGAACAATCTCGTGAGAAAAACTCACGCAGGAAACCTTGGATTCCACCGTCGACACTAGACGCACCAGACCCCCCAGAAGGATATACTCATCGTTGGATTCGTGAATCAGTCATGGGCAATGATGATAAAAAGAACCTTTCTGCTCGGCTACGCGAAGGCTTTGATTTAGTTCGTGCCGATGAGTACCCCGATTTTGAAGCTCCCACTGTTAACGATGGTAAACACGCAGGAGTCATAGGAGTTGGAGGATTACTTTTAGCTCGTTTCCCAATTGAGTCTAAAAAAGAGCGTGATGCTTATTTTCAGGGTAAAACCGATGAGCAGATGACCGCTGTTGATAATGATTTAATGAGAGAAGAGCATAGTTCAATGCCTATTTTGAAACCAGATAGGCAGTCTCGTGTAACATTCGGAGCTAAAGGTGGCTCTGATAATTAAAATAAGGATCTAATTTTATGGCAAATCTTGATGCATCTTTTGGACTACGTCCATACAAAATGCTCGGGGAAGGCAGTAATAACAGCAGTCTTATGACGTTCAAGATCCAGTTGACAGGAACAGCAGGTACAAGTTCAGTGATTTACGAAGGAACACCTGTTATACCCCTTGCAAATGGTCTTGTAGATATCGTCGGTGCGGCCGCTGGAGGCACTGTACCTCTCTTGGGAGCTTTCATGGGTTGTAATTATACTGACACCGATGGGAAACCCCGATGGGCGAATAAATGGCCTGGAACTTCTTCGGTCAAAGCTTCTACTGAAGCAACCTGTGTTATTGCGGCAAACCCTGAACAGTTATTTTTAATTAACTGTGATGCGGCCGCTACTGATGCGGGAATTCACGCAAACGCTAATTTTGCAACAGCAACTTCTGGTAATGCAACGACTGGTAAGTCAACAGCAGAACTTGCAGTTTCTACTCTAGCAACAACGAATACGCTTAATATGCGTGTTATTGGTTTTGAGGATTCACCTTCAAACGATGATGCTACTGCGGCAGGACGTCTAGCGATTGTAATGTTAACCAACCACTTCTACCGTTATAGTCAAAACGGTACGATAGCAGGTATATAGAGAGGGTTTGAATAATGGCAATTTCTAGAAGTCAATTAATGAAAGAGCTTGAGCCTGGACTTAACGCTCTCTTCGGCATGGAGTACGACAGGTACGACAATGAACACGCTGAAATCTACGAAACCGAGAATTCTGATCGAGCTTTCGAAGAGGAAGTAATGTTGTCGGGTTTTGGGCAAGCTCCAACAAAAGGTGAAGGTGCGGCTGTTTCATTCGATTCAGCAAATGAAGCGTTCACTGCTCGTTACACACACGAAACCATAGCACTTGCTTTTGCGATTACTGAGGAAGCAGTAGAGGACAACCTTTACGACAAACTCAGCAGTCGTTACACTCGTGCATTGGCCAGATCTATGTCTAACACTAAACAAGTAAAAGCGGCCGCTACGCTAAACAATGCTTTTAGTAGTTCTTTTACTTTTGGTGATGGCAAAGAATTGTGTGCAACTGATCACCCAACTACTGGAGGTGGAACTTTCAAAAATGAACTATCAACATCAGCGGACTTGAATGAAACTTCACTCGAGCAAGCTCTTATTGATATCTCAGCGTTTATTGATGAAAGAGGTTTAAAAATTGCATTGCGAGGAATGAAAATGATTATTCCACCTGCATTGCAGTTTGTAGCTGAAAGGCTTATGGCTTCCAACTTGAGAGTAGGAACATCAGACAATGATGTGAATGCTGTAAGAAACATGGGAATGTTACCTGATGGTTATGTAGTAAACCATTTCTTAACTGATACAGATGCGTTTTTCATTAAAACAGACGCACCTAATGGTTTTAAGCATTTTGTTAGAACAGCTATCCAAAACAACATGGAAGGCGATTTTGACACAGGTAATGTGCGGTATAAAGCTCGTGAGCGTTATAGCTTTGGAGTATCTGACCCACGATGTGTATTTGGTTCTCCTGGAGCTTAATATTAAAATTAATGAATTTTTTAGAGGGCGGCTAAAGTCGCCCTTTATTTTTTATAAATACTTGTTATAATAGTTTATCCCTGACAGTCACATGGTGTGACTGACATTTGCCAAGACAGGAGAATGACATGGCTAATTCAACTTTTTCAGGTCCAGTAAGATCTGAGGGCGGCTTTAAAGTCGTTTCTAAAAACAGTTCCACAGGTGCTATTACTGATGTAGCTACTATTGCTTCTACAGGAATTGTTACTAACAAATATGTAAAGCACGTCGGTCTTGTTACAGGAGTGACAGTAAACACTACTGCAGGAGACAGTCCTGCAATCGGTGAATTCACACAACCTGCGAACACGATCATTACGGATATTAAAATATTTTGTGCTACTGCACCTGTTATTGGAACAGGCGACATTGGGTATGAGGTAGGTACTTCTAGCTCGGGAGCACAGATAGTTGCGGCTCAAACAGATGAAATACTTGACGGTGGTACAACTGTTGTTCTTGGTAACGTCACATTAACCTCATTGGTTACTCAGACTCAAGATGCAACAACTGCTCCTGCTTCTGTGCAATATGCTTCTGCTGAAAGAACTATTTATTGTAATATTACAAATACTGTAGATGCTACTACCGCAGGTTCTTTTACTTTCATAATAGAGTATGTACAGATCGCATAATCATGGGGGAGAAATCCCCCTTTATAAGGAGGTTTAAATGGCTGATGCAGTAACAAGTCAAACACTTCACGATGGTGACAGAAAAGTTGTAATGAAATTTACAAACATTAGTGATGGCTCAGGTGAAAGTGCTGTAGCTAAAGTTGATGTAAGTGCGTTATCTTCTCTTCCAGATGGTACAGCTTGTTCAGGTGTGACTATAGAAGAAATATGGTGGCAATGTATAGGTATGAAAGTTAGTCTTTTTTGGGATGCTACTTCTAATGTAATAATAATGCAATTAGGAGAAAACCAATCTGGCCATCATGACTATAGAGATTTTGGGGGACTTAGCAATAACTCAGGAAGTGGCAAAACTGGTGATGTTTTGTTTACAACAGTAGGTCACTCTAGTGCAGATACTTATAGTATAATTTTGTCAATGCGTAAAAATTACGGTTAATAATGGCTACAACAGCAGATGTAAAAAGAACTTCTTCGGGTAGGATAACCTATAGAGGTGAAAGTTTTCCAGGATTTAATAAACCAAAACGAACTCCTGGAGGACCAAAAAAATCTGCTGTGCTAGCTAAAAAAGGAAAGAATATAAAATTAGTACGATTTGGTGATCCTAATATGAGTATTAAAAAAGATCAACCTGGAAGAAGAAAAAGTTTTAGAGCTCGCCATAATTGTGATACTGCTAAAGATAAATTTTCGGCGAGGTATTGGTCATGCAAGGCTTGGTAGATGGCTATAACTCGTTCGCAAATGAAACAACAAATAGAGAAAGGAAATAAAATGCCTAAAGTTGGTGGAAAACATTTTTCATATGATAAAAAAGGTAAAGCGGCCGCTAAAAAGATGGCTGAAAAAACTGGTCAAGCTATCCAGTATAAAGCAGGAGGCGGTTATATGATGAAAAAAATGAGAACGGGAGGCTCTGCTAATAGTAAATCTGTTAGAGGTCCTTGTTCATAAGGAGTAAATAATGGCTCTATCTAGTTCAACAGATTTTGAACCTGATGTTTCTGAGTATATTGAGGAAGCATTTGAAAGATGTGGCTTAGAGATACGCACAGGGTATGATTTAAAATCAGCAAAACGTTCTTTGAACCTTTTGTTTGCAGAATGGGCAAATAGAGGTTTAAACAGGTGGACAATAGAACAAAGCACTTTGTCTATTACTTCTGGTACAAATAGTTATTCTTTAGGTGCAGACACCATTGATATATTGAGTGCTGTTATAAGAACAGGCACAGGTACTAACCAAAATGATCAACAAATAACTAGAGTTAGTAGAGATACTTACCTGAACATACCAAGTAAAAATTCTACAGGAAAGCCTAGCCAATGGTATGTGGATAGACAGATAGCTCCTACTGTAAAGTTATGGCCAACTCCCGATGACAGTTACACTCTTGTCTATGATAGGCTTACTCGTATGAATGATGCAGACACATACATAAATACTTTAGAAGTTCCTTTTAGGTTTTATCCTTGTTTAACTGCAGGATTAGCTTATTATATTTCCATGAAAAGAGCTCCTGATCGTATGCAAATGTTAAAGTCTGTGTACGAAGAAGAGTTTAACCGTGCGGCTTTTGAAGATGTCGATAGAGCTAATTTAAGTTTAGTGCCTAGAAGAGATTATTATGGGTTTAATTAATGGCATATGCTACAGGAAAATATTCACAAGCCGAATGTGATCGTTGTGGTTTTGTGTATCCTTATAATAGGCTTCAGTTAGAGTGGACTAATCTTAAAGTTTGTCCTGAATGTTTTGAATCTAAAGAGCCACAACTAGAACCTCAACAATTAGGTACAGATAAAATAGCACTGTTTGAGCCTAGAGTGCAAAAAGGGTTAGCGGAGTCTAGAAGGTTAGGTTCTTTTAATCCTGTAGGTAGTCGTATAGGTAGTCCTTACGATTTAGATATTACCGCAGAGGTTGGCTCTGTCACAATAACAACAACGAGTAGTTAATTATGTCATGGACTTTTGCAACATTAAAAACAGCAATACAAGATTATACTGATAACACAGAAACAACTTTTGTGAGTCATCTTAGTGATTTTATTAAAACCGCTGAGGAGCGTATATTTAAATCTATAGATTTAGAATTTTTTAGAAAAAACTCAACAGTATCTATGACTTCTGGAAATCAATTTCTTGCAGTTCCTCCTGATTTTTTATCTGTTTTAAGCATGAGGATTACTAAAGATAGTTCTAAAATTTTTTTAGACCATAAAGATTTAAACTATATAGAAACATTTAATCCTAATTCTTCTACTACAGGAACACCTAGATATTATTCAATTTTTGATAAAGACAGTTTTATTATAGCACCCACACCAGATGCCGCTTATGTTACAAGTGTTTCTTATTATTACAGACCAACTAGCCTTACTGCAGGATCTGATAGCGGTACAACTTGGTTAAGCACAAATGCTCCTAACACAATGTTGTATGGTTCGTTAGTTGAGGCATACACCTTTATGAAAGGCGAACCAGATATGATGAAACAATATAATGATAGATTTATGGAGTCTCTTTCTAGAATGAAAGATTATGCAGAGGCTAGAGAAAACACTGACGCTTACAGAAGGGGTTTACCAGATAGACCAAGAACATGAGAGTAGCAATAATAGGATTAGGTGGCAGTTATGCTGACTATATAGCGGCCAGAATAAGATCAGAAAAATTTGATGAAGTTTGGGGGATTAATTGTATTGGTGCAATAATTCATGTGGACAAGACTTTTATGATGGATCCTGTATCCCGTTTTTTAGATACGGATAATGCAGGATTGCAAACAGGCATAGCCAATGAATTTCTTGAAAAGAACAAAAATCCTATTTACACTTGCCAACTGGATAAAAGAGTCAAAAATCTTAAACTATATCCACTCGAAAAGGTCATTAAATCTACCAATCTTTGTTATTTTAACAACACTGTACCTTATGCTATTGCTTATGCTATATATCGTAATGTCTCTTCTATTTGCCTTTATGGGATAGATTATACATATAAAGACAATATTTATATGGCAGAGTCTGGCAGAGCCTGTACTGAGTTTTGGTGTGCTATGGCTGTGGCTAAAGATATAAAAGTGGAAGTTGCTCATAGGTCTGGTTTGTTAGACACCAACGTACCTGATAACGAAAAGTTGTATGGATACCATAGGTTAAAAGACCCTTTAGTTCAACAGTTTAATGAAAAAGGACTTTTAATTACAAAACAGTCTGAAATTGCTCCACCTGAGCCGATAGACAATAAGCCTATACTTTTTGGAAGACATGATTTACAAAAAACAAATGGAGTAGACAATCATGTTTCATATTAATGTTGCAGACATAGGAAATGTAAAAGTAAATACATCACAAAATGGTGGATTTTCTAGCGATCAAATTGCAGATATGGCTACGGATAAAATAGTATTTGTGGCAGACAACGCTCCTCCTGCTATACAAGAACAAGCTCGTTTGTTTGCGGATCGTGTAAGAAATCTTCTTAGAGGATATGTTGATTTGGCAAAAAGGGAAGAGCGTGCTACAATTATACAAGTAATTGAACAAACTGGTAACAAGGAACTTGCTAATATTATAAGGAGGTTATAATGGCAATAACACAAGCAATGTGTACATCTTTTAAAAAAGAACTTTTAGAAGGAGTTCATAATTTTAAAAATTCTGGAGGAGATACTTTTAAACTTGCTTTATACGCAGAAGGTGGTGGTGGTAAATCAAGCACTACTGCGACATTAGGAGCCGCAACGACCGCATATACCACCACTGGTGAAGTGGCAAATAGTGGCTCTTATACTGCGGCAGGAGGCAGTCTTACAAGAGTTGATCCCAGTTCAAGTGGAACTACAGGGTTTACTGATTTTGCAGACATAAGTTTTACTACAGCTACTATTACGGCTATGGGAGCATTGATTCATAATTCTTCAGACAGTAATAAAGCGGTGGCTGTGTTAGACTTCACAAGTAACAAAACTTCAACAGCAGGAACGTTCACTGTAACATTTCCAGCGGCAGATGCTTCTAATGCTATAATACGGATTGCGTAATGGCTCATGTCGTTGCTGATCGTGTAAGAGAAACTACTACTACAACTGGTACAGGGACTTATACCCTTGCTGGAGCCGTAACTGGTTTTGAAACATTTGGGTCGGTCGGCAATAGCAACACAACATATTATTGTTGTACAGACGGAACTGATTTTGAAGTTGGAGTAGGAACGTACACTTCTAGCGGTACGACTTTAGCTAGAACGACAATATTACAGTCTAGTAATAGCGATAATGCGGTTAACTGGAGTAGTGGTACTAGGCAGATATTCTGTACAGCTCCTGCGGAAAAATCTGTTATTTTAGATCCCAATAATGACACTACTATAAAATCTAGTGACGGTGCTATACTTAAATTACAAACTTCAGATACTACTGTAGTCGATGGGAATGTAGTAGGTGCTATTGAGTTTACTGCTCCAGATGAAGCTAGTGGTACAGATGCAATAACCACTGCGGCTTCCATTGTAGCAGAGGCAGATGCAACATTTGGTTCTAACGATAATCGAACTGACCTTTTATTTAAAACAGGTTATTCTTCAGCGGCATCAACAACTATGAGGTTAGGGCATGGGGGTGATTTAACACTCTTTGCAAATAACAGAGGGGGTGTTCCTATGATATTTCTTGCTGTAGGAACTGAAAGTACTAATGGGCAAACCAATGCAATTTTTTCAAATTCATCAGGGCAGTTGTGTTTTGGAATGGATGGGTCTACATCTAATGTTGTTTTCTTTTTAGATGATGAAGATGGTCAACCAATTTTTACGTTTCAAGAAGAAGACGGAACAGATATTATGGATGGTGGCGATACAGATGTGACTGTACATAAGCCGTTTATAGTTAATGATGACATTACAGCCAAAACATCTGATGGTGCTATCCTTAAACTACAAACAAGTGATACTACTGTTGCAGATGGCGATGTCATAGGTGCAATAGAATTTTCTGCTCCTGATGAAGCTAGTGGAACTGACGCTGTTACAACTGCCGCCTCAATCGTAGCAGAGGCTGACGATACTTTTGCCGCAGATAATAATAAAACTGACTTAGTTATTAAACTAGGCAAATCTGAAGCGGCTGTAGAAAGAGCTAGGTTTTTACATGAAGGTGGATTAAACCTTACAGGTTATGACACTGATGCTAATCCTGATCCTTCCCTTAGTTTATTGCGAGATACATCAAGTCCTGCTGATGGTGATTTTATTGGTAGTATTTATTTTAAAGGAAAAAATTCGGCAGATGCTTTCTTTACCTATGGAGCTATTTTAGCAGTATCTAATGATGTTACTAATGGTACAGAAGATGGTAAGTTAATATTTAGAGTTGGTGACGCAGGAAATGAAGCTTGGTCTGGTGCTTCAAATAATCTAATAACATTAACTCCAGATACTATAGCTTTTGATGCGTCAAGTGGAACAACCTTTGGAGGCCATGATATATCTTCAGTAGGGGAGATTAGTGCGACAAGTTTAGATATTTCTGGTGACGTTGATGTTGACGGTACATTAGAGGCTGATGCTATGACGCTTAACGGCACAGCTATAACAACAACGGCTACATTATCAACTGGTATATCAAATAATAATGTTCCTAAATTTACTAGCGGTGTAGCAGATAATGATTTTCTTAGAGT
>Ga0163180_10001040_pt1 | contig 15834 bp, 13 predicted proteins | sample AtlANTMetagenome_2_FD_109647 | JGI IMG/M metagenome (GOLD analysis project Ga0163180, IMG submission 109647) | Marine eukaryotic phytoplankton communities from the Atlantic Ocean - Atlantic ANT 4 Metagenome | ecosystem: Environmental > Aquatic > Marine > Oceanic | place: North Atlantic Ocean...
CATAAAGAGTGTCGGTTAGCCAAAGGGCTCTCTCGGGGTGCTGGTAGGCGCCCACCCGCTCCGAGAACTCTTGAAGGATCGGCCGGCTTCCAAACATCGTCTTGGCCGCCGAGAACTGACTCGTCACCAGAAGTGCCGTGGCGAGTACAGGAAACGGCAAGCCATCCATCCATTCACTCAAGTTCTGTTTAGCTCCCTGCTTTGACTTCGAGTCACTTCCTGAACCCAACATCGCGCGGAAATGCATTGGGATTTCGAAGTCTTCAATGAGTTCTGCAGCCGATTTCCCCTCAGCGATAGAGGCGGCCCCAGTGAGCTTCTCCACTTTCGTTGTAAGGCGCTGGGCAAAGAGTGATGCGAGGTGACGCTGAACCTTCGGGATGCCCTCGATGACCGCTTCTTCGAATTCGATCGGTCCGGCTCGTCGGGAACTCGCAATGTGTTCAAGCTCATGAATCACTGGGCGTACCGAACGGTTGCTCACCCACTTGGTCACAAAGCCTGGGGACTTCCCATGAAGTGCGCCATGAGCCGCCTTGATAAACCGCGAGGTCATCTTGTGCCGGCGAAGCTCCAAGACAGCGTTGGTGAACGCATAGGCAACGAGTTTCTGACTCGCTGTCCCCCGATGAAGAAGCAGTCGGATGAGGCCTGCATCCTCAAGATTCATCTGAGCTTGGCAATAGTAGTCGAGGAGTGCAGCAGCAATCCTTCGCTCGTCGGAGTAGCGACCAAAGGGAGCGACCCTACCGGTCCAGAGGGCTTGACGCGCCAGACTCTCAAGGCTGGTGTGCTCTCGAAGCTCCCTGAGATTCGGAACATAGAGATGACTTCCGCAGCTGCCCACAAAAAGGCCCATGTGGCAATCTGATCCCCCCAGCATGTCCTTTTCGTAAGGACGCGAACAAAATTCCCCCGCCGCTACTCCCGACCGTTCGGCCATCTCTTCGATCTTCTGCAGATCGAGACTCTCAAGCCAGGTCTTAAAGAGCAGGTTCTGCCAGGTATCTCGATGCCCATTGAGCACTTCGAAACGCTGGAACACAACCGTCAACTTTTCCCAGAAGGCCATCGGTGGAAGCCCAGACATTCCATAGACATAGAGAGGATGGGCCCAGGCGGTGGGAATCTGGTTCCAGTTGGCGAACTCCAGAAACTCGTAGAGGTTTCCTCGAAGACGCCGGAGGTGCTCTTCCTGCTGGGGTGAGAAGCCATAGGTAAGAACGTGAATGTAGACCTCAAAATCAGGCACGAAACACGTAAACTCTGCTGCCGCCAAGACGTCGTGGCCTTGCTCTTTGAGGGCCCAGCACGAACGGGCGTTGTTGTGATTCGTGACCGTAAAGAGATCCATTCCGCTGCGCTTCAGGGCACTGATCAGTGTTTGGGTCTCAAGCCAGGTTTCTCGGCTGCGCGTCATGCGACCAATGATCTCGTCTGGGACATCGCTGTTGAAGTCGTGGCAATGCAGATCGATTCTGAGACAATCTTCCTTTGGAAAGCGGTGAGACTGTTCCTCGACAAAGCGCTCCATGTCGGTCCGAAGACCATCTCGAAAGGACCCCTGTTTCATCACCAACTCCTTGCTGTGTGCTTTCAATGTCACCTCCCGATGTGGAATTTGAGGCTCACAACGGTGACGAAACGATTGAATCCGGCAAAAACTAAATGGCAGCTGCCACAGAACGCTCACAATTGAGGTTCTGGGCGCTGCCGTTCAGGTCAGAGAGAGCTCCAACTCAGTTGTTAGAGGCACCCGGAGTCGGCGTTTCATCAAGCGCCCACTCCCCAGCGCCATCACTGCTTCTGGCGTAGGAAACCCCTTCAGCCATCTCCGGCGCCGTCACAGTGTCCACCGTGTTGTCCGAACTGTCGAGCAGCCAGAGGGTCTCGCCGTCTTTGGAGATCTTGAAATCCGTGTGAAGCTCGCCATCGGAGTCGTCCCCCTCGTCGGCCCAAATGAGCAGAAAGCCGCCAGCAGACAGGCTTGTGCCTTCCGGAAAGGCCCAGACCTCTGCCTTGTCATCCATCGAGTCCGACAGCCCCATTCCTGAGAGATCCACGGCAGAGTCTGAAGCGTTGTGGATCTCGATCCAATCGGACCCATCGTCTGCGGCCTTGCCAAGAAGTTCATTGATGGTCAATTCCACTGCGTCAGGGGTTTCCCCGGAGTCGGTGCTCTGCCCGGAGTCGGTGCTCTGCCCGGAGTCGGTGCTCTGCCCGGAGTCACTGGTGCTGTCTGTGTTGCCATCCGCACCACTGCAAGCCATCAGAGCAAGGCTAAGTACGGAAATTGAGATTTTCATGGTCGTTCCTTTGGGTTTAGGGATTGAAAGTGAGTTTGGAATGCAACTCCACCCCAATCCGTCGTTGAAAACCGAGAGCATTCGCTCCCCGAATGGCCTGCACTCCTTCTTGAGCACGGGATTCCTCATAAAAAAACCGGCCATGGACCCCTTTCGAAATGGCCAGATTCACACCGCCGAGTGCTCGCAGGAAGACGCTGGCCTCCACCTGGGGATCCACTGCTCGATCCAGACGAAGAAAAGGCATCACCAACCAGTTCGATCGCCCAGAGGCCCAGATCGAGACGGTCATAGGCTGTGATTCAGCATCGCCGTCTACACCCCATGCCTTGAGGGCCCCTGCCCCCAAGTTCATCCCCGAAACATCCGCCGAGAGGATCCCTCCTACTCGGTGATCACGCGCAAAACTCAGCCCTCGAGAACCATTGCGACCATAGACCGACAGACGAAGGCTATCGTCGCCATCCGCGCCCATTGGCTGTACCCAGCGGAGGATGGCTGCGGCGTTTTGACCCGCATTGCGCTCTCGATTCGCCAACCCCTCACCACTCGTCATCGAGACCCCGCCTTGGAGCCGGTTGTTCAGAAGCCCTAACTGCGCTCGCATGCCCAGATCACTGCGCTCCATCCACCCCTCGTACTCCCCCACCGAAGGAGAGAGGCTTCTGAAATCCCATGCTGCATTGGCCTCCGCCACCCACAGGTCTTCTACAAGTCCGGCTGCAGCTTCTGCATGGATAAAATTCGGGCGCCACTGGGCTTCTGCAATTCGAACCTGCATGACTATCGACTCACCGGCAACCCCGATGTAGCTGTCGTTTCCACCCGAACGCACCGCCCCCAGCTCGAGACGCGCCGATGCGGGTCCTTTTCGGAGCGTTGAAGCCCAGATCGCGCGTGAGAGATGAAACGACCGGTCGATTCCCACAGCCGGCGAGATGAATTCAAACTGACCAGCAACCTCGAGCTCCTGGTGGTTCGAAACCTCACCCTCATCGGCCACAGCCGCTGAAGAGCAGACCACCCATCCGAACAAAGCCACCATTTTCATTGGACTTCTCCTACGCCATTGACCAGGCCTTCTGCGCCGAGCAGTGCACCCTGCTCTCGTAAAAGAGCCCCGAAGAGCTCATGGTCCTCGTTGAGCAATTGCAGCTGAGCCTGCGCCGACTCCGAGAGTTCCCTCTGAAGGGCAGTCAATCCGCCGCCCGCTGCAATGTCCTCCACGATCACCTCACCGCTGTCTCGACCGCTCAGACTCCATCCGCGCAGGTGGGCGTAGGCGATGGCCGCTCCGATCTCGAAGAAAAACTCCCGGCGATCGGCTTCCGCGATTTCACCGGAGTCCCAGCGATCCGTCAGCCAGCCCGTATCAAAATCCTGCTGATAGCCACTGATGGTCAGAGCCTTGAAGACTTGTGCACCGTCATACGCCGTGTGGAAAAACGGATCGGAGTCACTCGGCTCCCAGACTGCCCTCGATGCCTCGAGGACACGCTCCGCGTTGTCCTGAAAAACCCCAGACTGCAGTGCTGGCAGACCGTTTGGCAGAAGGGGGGCGTCGAGCACTTCCCTTACATTCAGCAGTAAGCGTTCCTGAGTGTCCTGGTTCTCGACATGCCAGCGGTAGCGCAGTGCAGGCAGGGAGGACACCCCCTTTCCAAAGACCCTCACCGCGTCCAGAAGGATGACCGGGTGCCCCGATCTCTGCTTGTAGCTCTTGAAGAGGCGATCGACTTGAGCGGCTTCTTCAGGAGTCAACTCCAGCACACCGTCGCCATCGTCTTGAAGCGTCGTGCCGAAGCGAAGCATGCCGTCTCCCCGCACAAAGCGGCTGTACTCGCTCTTGGTATCGCCTTCCTCCTGAGCCATGGCCACGAGGTCCTGGCTCAGAACAGACCAATTCCCAGGATCCACCCACTGCCCTGTCTGAAGAGTTGTCACATAGCCCTCAGCAAGGGCCTCCCCCATCTCTGTGATACAGGACTCCTCACACCCGAGGCTGGACTCACTGAGAGAAGCCATCGCCTGGACCGACCGATGCAAATCCAAGATCCACGGACCAATCTGGGAGGCATCCAGATCGTTGAATCCAAAAACAATCGATCCCCCTGGGGTGCGAAAGGTCGCAAGATTCTCAGGATGGGGATCGCCCACGATGAGGACCTCAGTGGCGTCGAGACTGTTCAGAAACTGAGTCTGAAACCAGCTTCCAGACGGGCGATTCAAGTCATTGAGCCAGATGCTCAGAGTGCCACGCATGTAGTTGAAGCGCTCCTCGTTCATCTCCTGAAATTTTTCAGCCACTCGAGCATGGTCGCGGGTCAACCAGACCCGGTTGTCGTCCACAATCTCATCGTGAAGCCAGGCTTTGCGCGGCTGAGCCGGTGGCGAACAAGCCACCCCAACCCCTATCAGTACCAGAACCCAAAACTGCACGCCAACCTCGAAGATGCAGCGGTTTTATCTGTGGCAAAGGGCTCTCTGGTAGCAAGCCAGTGACATGTCGATGTCGTCAGCCCTTCCAGCTCAGCGAAAGTCCTGCCGACCATCCGTCATGAATCTCACTCACCACTTCACTGCCCATCTTGGTGACATTGGGCCAGTCCAGGAGGTTTTTGGCCTTGAGGCCCAGCTTCAATCCGGGCCCGAACTCGAAAAAGCCCACCATGTCCAGTCGATGGACCGGCTGAACCACATAGTCCGGTGCACCAAGGGCACCGACCTCTGTGATTCGGGGACCCGCCACATTGTAGAGCAGGGTGATGCCCTTGTTCCCCTCCGGATCTTCGTACCCAACGTTGAGATTGACCACATACGGCGACTGCCCCTCGAGGGGCCGCTCATTGGAACTCTGAATGCCGCTATTGTCGGAGAGGACCACCACCGAGCGCATGAGCGCCACATTGCCTGAGGCAAACCAGTCTTGGAGCTTTGGGGCCACCATCGCCAACGAGCGACGCCATTCAAACTCTACACCGGCCGTCTGGGCAGAGTCCGCATTCTGATAGGTGACCGAGTGCTGGGCACTCACCACCACAATCGACTCAATGGGCGAGTCGAAGTGCTTGTAGAAGAACGCCGCGCTCAACGACTCCCCGGGCTCCGGGTAGAACTCCCACCTGAGATCGACATTGTCGATCAGAGCCCGTCCTAGCTCCGGGTTTCCAAAGATCTGACGACCACCCGTGACATCGTTGAAGGTTGCCGGGGAGAGTTCTCGAAAGTCAGGGCGAGAGACGGTTCGTCCATACCCAAGGCGCAACTGCTGCCGATCAAGCTGCTCACTGGGCCCAATTCGAATTGTGGCCACGGCCGCGGGGAGCGTGTCTACAGTCTCAAGCAATGCGCTCACTGGCTGTTGATCAGGATTGAAAAGCTCAAAGGTCTGCACCGCCTGAACCGAGCTCTCCAGACGCACTCCGGTCATAAAGCCAAGTCGATTTCCAGCCTCAAAATTCGACATGCCATACGCAGCCCAGGTGTCTTGTGAGGCGGAATAGTTGTCCGTCTGGCGAGTGACTTCCTCGAACTGGAACCCGTCGGAGCCAATGTTCTCGGGCACGAAGATGTCCTCAACCGGACTGGAGAGCACCTCGAACAGCCCGGAGCGTTCGCCTTTGTGCATGTACTTGAGACGACGGGTATCGACCCCGCGTGACCGATCCGAGATCGCAAAGCCAGCCTTGGCCCAGCTCTCCGACTCCGATTGGAGGAACTTAAAGGGCAGCTTGAGGTCCACCGCGCTGTCCCAGAGTTCATCCCCGAGGGTGCTGTAGAAGATGGAATTGCCCTCCGGCCGATCCGAGAGGTACCAGGCGTCTGCGGCTTCCTCGTAGTCGTAGCGGTACTCTCGCCGGTCCGGCTCGAGGCGACTGGCCTGCGCATAGGCCCCCCGCCAGTCGAGCGTCAGGCCTCCTAAGCCCTCGAACTCATGGCTTCCACGCAGCTGGTTGTAGAAGAGCATTCGCTCCACCCACCGAATACGAGTCACACGAATGTCAGTGGCCACGTCGCGGTTGAAGCCCTGGTAGATCCGTGAGGTCGCCGTGCTGGAGCGGTTGATCAGCGTGGTCGAGGAAATGTCGTGGGCGTCGCCGTAGGCAAACCCCAAACTCAACGCACCCGCAAGTCGGATGTCTCGCTCAAGCTCGGTGAAGTCATAGGCATGCGCGAGCTCCATTTCATCGCCCAAGCCGACCAGGTAGTAGTTCTTCACATACTCACTGGCATCCCAGTCCTGTCCCCAGAGCCCCGAGGCCAGTGCACCGAAGCGGGACTCCCCTCGCTCCCAGCTCTTTCCGGTGACCATGGAGACCCCAATCTTCGGCAAGGCCGTTCCCTCACCCACCGCCCACGTATTGGGCATGGTTTCACCGAGGGCCTCCAACTCCTCGGCACTGTAGCCCCGGTTGGAAAACATGTCGGCCTCTTCCAAAGGACGATCGAAGATGGCATCCGAGACCGACTGCGGAAGAGCGCGTTCACTCGCACCGAATCCCAGCCAGTCTCGTGAGCCTTCAAACCCCATGGGTCCACTCTGGAAGGTGCTGTTGTGCACGTAGCCGGTGGAGAGACCGAGTTTGATGAAGGCCTCCTTGGGGATGGTGCGTGTGCGCAATCCGACCACGCCTCCGCCAAATTCCGCCGGCATGTCCGGAGAGAAGGTCTTCTGAATGACAACACTCTCGAGCAAGCTCGTAGGAAACAAGTCCAGCGGCACGACCCGACGTTCCGGTTCGGGACTTGGGAGCAAACTGCCGTTGAGAAGACTCGCCGAGTAGCGTTCCCCCAAACCACGAACATAGACATAGCGGCCCCCAACCACGCTAAGCCCTGTGACGCGCTTGAGCGCACCCGCAGCATCGGAGTCTCCAGACCGAGACATCTGCTCCGCTCCGAGAACGTCACTGACCCCCGAGCTCTGCTGTCGCTCCTCCAGCAGGTCCGCGGTACCGCCCACAATCCTTGGAGCGGTCACTGTGAAGACGGCGAGTGACAGTCCTGCCTCGGGCAGCTCCACTCGAACGTCCGAAAGGCCCGCCTCTCCAAGAATAAGATCCGGAACAAAACGATTGGCATAGCCCTCGAGAATGACGCCGAGCTCTACGACCCCCTGTGCGGCCTCCAACTCGAATTGCCCGGAGCTGTCGGTGTTTGCACGAGCGGACTGTCCACGAACCAACACCTGGGCGTTCGCCAGTGGCCGCCCGGACAGATCGGTCACAAGCCCCCGAATGATGGCCATCGGCAGGTCTTCGAGCCCCTCCGAAATCTCGGTGCTCTCCTCAGCAGCCTCCACGCCGCTGACATCAAAAGCACCCTGCCCCCCCTTTTCCTGAACCAAGATCTCCAGTGCGACGCCTTCCACCAAGCGTACCTGCAGGGAACCGATGACCTCACCACTGTCTCTCGTCCAGACAACGGTGGCCTCTCCCGGATCGCCGCAGATGCTGTAGGCACCAAAGGAGTCCGTGGTGGTGCTGTTGGGGCCCAACTCTACCCGAACCTCCTCGCCAATCGGGGCGATGCCGTTGGCCTCAAAGACGACCCCCTCGATGCATGCCTCGAGATCGGGTGCGGGCTCTTGAGCCGACACCGCACTCAGCAGTAGAAACGAAGTCAACATGGATACCTACAGGCACTGCTGGGTTTGAGCACAGCGATCGATCGCGCCACGGAGTGCCGTGGCTTGCCGAAACACATCCGGATCTTGAATGGGATCGAGGGTGCTGTGGGCTTCCTCAAAACGCCCCGTCTTAAAGCAGGCATAAGCCAAGCCGTAAAGCACAGCATCCTCACCAAGCACCTGCTCCCGCTGAAGTCGGTTTCGGAGGCTCAGTGCCGCCTCAAAGCGGGACAATTCGAGCAGCAAGCCAAAGCGCTGCCGGACCTTTTCAGCGCCATCCAAAGCCACCGCATTGACCGCAAGAGCGCGCTCCTGGAGACCCGCCTGACGGTAGAGCTCTGCCGCTTCAACCGCGTACTCGGGGTCTTCCCAGGCCACGACCTGCAGCAGCTTGGCGGCCATTCCTGGGTGCTCTCTCTCGACCTCCACCGCTGCCTGAAGGATCCACAAGCGGGGCTCGCCACGCCAGCGATGACGAGCGGCATCCAGAACAGCGACCGCCTCCACGAGCGCACCAGCATCTTTGAGACGCCGAACTGCCAAAAGGGTTGGAACAGATTCCTGTGGCCCATCCAAGACCAAGCCAAGTGCCTGCTCTTGAGCCTGCCGAAAGGCCCCCAGCTCGAGAAGCATGTCCAAGGCCAACAGGTGCAACTCATGTGCATCCGGGAAGCTTTGAATGCCCTCATTCGCGAGAGAAAACGCCGCCTCCAATTCCGCCAACCCCAAATAAGCTTCCACCCCAACTCGAAAGCCTTTCCAATTGTTCTTTGCCAGTTCACCGCTCTTGGCAAGAGATGCCAGCGCCTCGGAGAAGGCCGCGGTTCCAACCTGTGCTTCTGCAAGTCCGAGATGGATAAGCGGCAGGATCTCATCGTCCTCTTCGGAATCGGCAAGGGCCTGCTGGAAAGAAGCGACGGAGGCCTCAAAGGATTCTTCGTGAAGCAGGATCAAGCCCTGCAGCATGTGGTAGCGACCCCGGTCCTCTTGGAGTTCTTCGGGTTGAATCTGCTCCATCACGCTTCGGGCGCGGCCCCACTGTGCATCTCGGACGAGCACCCCCGCCAAGTCCACAGCGTTCTCGCTGGCGGCAGAAGCCTGTGGCACACTCAGCACCAGGCCAAGTCCAAGAAGAAACACCGATCGAAACATGATCACCCCAACTCAAACTGAAGGGTCTGCTCGACGCGAACAGGAACCTGTTCGCCCTGGTAGAGCCCTGGACTGAACCGCCACTGGGTAACGCTGGACAAAGCGGCGTCGTCGAACACTCCTGCTGGAACCGACTCCACCACCACGATGTCTTCCACCCCTCCCTGCACATTCACAATAAAGCTCAGCACGACATGCCCCTCTTGGCCGCGAGCTCGAGCACGAGACGGATAGGCCGCCGGCACCTGTCGAACAGCACTCGGCAGTTCGTCCACCGTGGTGGAGGTCATGACCACCGTGTCTTCCACATCCAGAATGGATTCAGTCCCCGCCAGGCCATCGGCTACCAGGCCGTCCAGCCCAAAATCCAGCCCACCAAGTCCACTCGCGATTGCAGGAGGTGGAGCTTGCGGCGTTCGATTGCTGGGTGGTGGAGGCGGCGCTGGCGCCTGAGCGGGCGGAGGGCTGCGATCCGGTGTCACCTGAAACTCTGCTGCTGCGCGCATCAGATCCTCTCGAGGCTTCATCTCCCGACCGTTCAGCACGATCATCGTCACCAACACCACACCGGCCCCGAGAAGGCTGACCCCTCCTGCGATCAGGCGATCTTTGGCAGTCGTCGGGTTCACGCCCCGCCTCCTAAGCCCGGCCCCGCCTCACGATCCGTCACGACACCCACATGCTCCGCGCCCGCCAGTCGACACTGGTCGACGACCTCGATGAGGGTCTCAGCGGGAACAGCTCGATCGACAGTGACCAGCACCGACTCAGCACCGCCCGACTCGAGAAGCTCCCGCACCCGACTCTGCAGAACCCAGAGGCGAACAGGAAGCTCGCCAAGGTAAACGCTCCCGGAACGATCGACATTGACCCGGACGGCCTCCGTCGGCGTTGACTCTGCACTCCGCGCACTGGGCCGCTCAATGTCGAGCTGGGCGTCCTTCACAAAGGTGGTGGACACCATGAAGAAGATCAAAAGGATGAACACAACATCAATGAGTGGAGAGATGTCGATGTCTTTCTCCTCACTGGAAACTCGTCTCATGCTGCGACGCATTGCACTCCCTCCTGACGAGTTCTCGCCAAATTGGCGTCGACCTCGTCTGAGTATGTGGATTCTCTGCGGTCCAAGATTCGGCCCACGACAATGGCGGGAATCGCCACGGCAAGCCCCATCTGAGTCGTCAGCAACGCCTCCGAGATGCCTCCTGCAACCCCACCGGTCTGGCTGAAGAGAGCGCTCTCCCCAAGGCCCTGAAAGGTCTCAATCATTCCCGTCACCGTTCCCAAGAGCCCCGCGAGCGGTGCCGCCATGGCAATGGTCTGGATCAGCGATTTGTAGGCGTTGAGTTGAGCCCGGCAGCGCTCCAACTGGACCTCAAAAGCGTGCGGGTTGGAGAGCGATCGCGGACCTCGCGCGAGCGCAGAGAGTTGCTCTCGGGTACGGCGAAGAGTGACCCACCTCATGCCAATGGCATACCAAACGGCAAAGGCCGAGAGGATGAGCCAAGGCATCACAAAGCCACCCTGCTCGAGCAACTCTGCGACAGGTGCTGGAAGGAAATCAGCCAACTGCCTTCTCCAAGATCGCTTCAGCAGGAGGCTGTTTGTCGGCCTCGTCGGCCAGCAGATTGACCAGGGTCAGTGCACCCAATTCAAGCTCACCCATCAACGATGAGCAGCGCGAGCGTGTCCACTGTCCCGCCAGGACGGTGGGAATCGCCACAATCAAACCAAGCTGGGTGGTGATCAGAGCCACAGAGATTCCGCCAGAGAGCAACTGAGGATCTCCAGTGCCGTGCTCGGTGATGACCTCAAAGGTGCCGATCATTCCGGTCACCGTTCCCAGAAGCCCAAGAAGCGGAGCGACCGCAGCGATCACAAAGAGTGCGGTACCGAAACGCTCCATTCGGGGCTGCTCAGCAAGGAGCTTTTCAGTAGCCCGATCAAACAGGGCATCACGGTTCGTCGCATCACCCTCAAACAAGCCACGGCAGACTTCTCCAAGTGCTCCAGTGGAACGGTGACTCTCGGCAGCAATGGCCTCCAGTGTAGGAGACTCCTTGCTGGAAAGAATGCTCAAGAGTGCTTTGCTGCGGCGATTCTCGATTCCAAGAATTGCGGCCCGCCCGACCACCATCACCAAGGCTGCGAGGCCCAAGAAGGCAATCACCCATGCCACCTCTCCGCCATCCTGAATCACCTGCAGTGCGCTACGATCACTCGGCAGGGTGACGCCCTTGAGTTCACCTTCATAAAGAAACGCTGGAAGTACTCCCTTTGCCGTTCCGTCGGCTAGCGCCTGAACCTTACCGGAGGACAGCGGAATCGTGCGTTGGAGGGCCCCCTCACCCACTGGCCTCAAAACGCCCGACTTCTCTCCGGCCAGCCCATAGCTCGCTACCCGACCGAAGCGAACAATCTCTCCTTCAATCTGCCTGCCATCCTCCAGAAAGAATGCCCCCGAACTCACTGAAACGCTTCTCTCCGTATCGAGTGCTCCGAGAGTAGCCTCAACAAGACTCCCGAAAGACACCGCAGCCGATTCCTGAGTTGGAAGAGTCCAGTCGAGGCTTTCAGCACCCTGTGTCAGGGTAGACTGGAGGACCGCGGTGTTGGCCTCACTGGTCATCGAGGTGCGCTCAAGGTTCGCGAGTTTGTCTTGCAGAGTCTCTCTCTCAAGACTCTTTTGCGACAACTTGCGATCAAGCTCTGCAACTTCCGTGGCGAGCTTTCCAAGAGCCACAGTCTGCTCTGAATCCAACTCGGCCAGACGAGCCGAAAGCCGGGTTCGCTCCGCATTGAGGTAGGCCACTTCACGCTGATAGGCGCGCTCCATGAGCTCTTGAGACTCTTGTGCCTCTGCAGTTCGCGGTAATGTTCCCACGAAACACAGCAACAACGCGGCGAGCACGAACTTGTATAGGGTGATTGATTTAGGCATTCAGGACTCCATCAAGGAATGGCGATGTCAAAGGCACCCTTTCGAACGCCACGCTCAAATTGATCGAACAAGGCCTCAGTGGCCGACTTTTCCTTACCGGAAATGGACTGGAAGCCCCAGCCTGCATTCGTGGCTCGAGCCACTGCAAAATCCCCACCAAGGGTGCGGGCATACATGCCCCATGCTCCGACACGAACGATGTCTGCAAGAACCTGCTCCCCGTTCAGCTCAATCTGCTGTCGGTCGAAGGCAACCTCGCGGGCAATGCGCTGCTCATCCTCAAGAAAAGCCCACAGGCGTGCGCCCACTTGGGCAGCAGGAAGGGTTTTTTCGGTCAGCTGGGTGTGGAGTTCATCGAGGGCAACCAACCGGTCGGTGGTCCGGTAGGGAAGCCCCTGGGCCACATGGACCCGGACAGAGGCGATCGCTCGAGCAACAACCTGCTCCAACTCCGCATCCTCTTCCACCACAGGCTGGGCCGCAATGGCCTCTCCCACCGCATCGCGCAGCGTGCCCAAGGTGGCCTCTTCGCGGAGGAGCCGAACCTCGACATCGGCGCGCTGGGCATGAAGTCCCTGCACCCGACCTCGGAACTCTTCTCGCTCGATGTCCAACTGTTCTTCCAAGCGTCGAACCTCAAGGCGGAGATCCGCAAGCATCTCGGCGCGCTGCGCGAGATCATCCGTTGAAGTTGCACTTGCTGGCTGACCCACCAGAGCCGACCCGAGGCCGATCCCGACCGCCAAGGCAAGAAAACGACCCAAGCCAGGGCGATGAAAATCGCCCTGGCTTGGGGTGGCAAGCTGGGAACGCTTAGTTGACGACATGGGTCGTCCAACCTGCGGTCCAGTCCTCGCTTCCGATAGCGCCGATGAAGTCGACATTGTCGAAGAAGCTGTCAGCAAACGGAGCAGCAGCATCAATGCTCAGGTCCTCGGTGGAGACATAGTTCGGAGCACTGAGATTGAAGGCTCCGTCCAGACCGGCAGCGCCCGTTCCGTTTCCGGCCCAACCCATGAAGGTGGTCTCGGTCGAGAGTCCGTCGTCGTCGAAATCGCCGTCTTCCTTGAAGTTCTTGGCACAGTCGAGCCAGCTGTTGGTCACTGCCAACCCACCATTGTCCACCTGAGCCCAGGTCGCGGAGTTGTCGATGTCAAAGCAAGCGTCGTTGAAACCTGCGACCACTGCATGGCTGATCTTCGCGGCCGTTCCCTCACGGAGAAGCATTCCGATGTCGGACTTCTCGGAGTCGGGGCTGCCCACGATGGTCAGGTTGGCAAGGTGAGGTGCGGAACGAGGGGTGGCGTCGTTGGCCTCACCGTTGTTGTCGGCCTCGATGCCGTTGTCGCCGTTGTCGTCAAACTGGTGGAGCACCACGTACTGTGCCATTCCAACCCAGCCGTCGGTCCAATCCAGGCTGTCGTCGCCCACTGCGGTGACGAGAACGTGCTTGGCGTTCACGGTACCGCCGTAGAACTCGACACCGTCGTCAGCGTTCATGTGCACCTGGATGTAGTCGACAGTGGTGCCGTTTCCAACACCCTGAAACGCGATGCCATTGAGCTCGTTCTCTGGACTGACCAGCGTTCCTGCAAACTCCACTCGGACATACTTCAGCACACCCGAGCTGTCCGTTGCGTCATTGCCGCCGTACCAGCCAGTGGCTCCCTCGCCGTAGGCCTCGCAAATCGCGCCCTCGCTGTCTGCACAGGCATTGATGGGAGCGCGACCGTTGAGGATGAGGCCACCCCAGTCACCGCGTGCACGAGAGCCAGGAGCCTTGGAGGACGTCATGACGATGGGGGCCTCAGCGGTGCCCTCAGCCATGAGCTTTGAGCCACGTCGGACGACCAGCATTCCATCGGTCGAGGTCTCGCCGTAAATCACAGTGCCAGGCTCGATGGTCAGGACGGTCTCGTTGGTGTCGTCACCAACAAAGACGCCGCCGCGGAGAAGCCAAGCAACATCCGAGGTGAGGGTCATGTCCTCAACGATTGTACCGGAGAGCACGCAGACGTCGTCAGCGCAATCGACGCCGGCATCGCCGGTGTCGCTTCCGACATCGCCGGAGTCGGTAGCGCTGCCCGTATCGGTGGAATCGGTGGAATCGGTGCTGTCCGAGGAACAGCCAGTTGCGAAAAGAGCCAGAAGGGGCAAGATTCTCAAAGTCATTGTTGTTTTCCAAATCAGGTTTGATAAAAGTGGCGACCGTGATGGTCTCCTTGGGATTCGCACCGCAACCTACTTTCCTTCTGTGGCTATAATGATCTCTGTTTGTGACGCTTTGATGGCCAAATGTGTCGTTTCCGATATGTCACTTTCCTCTCATTTTTTCGTCACAATGCCGCCTTCAAAAGGCCACATAAACGCCTAATAAAGGAAGACCATGGCGAAAAAGATTCTCATCGTTGAAGACGAGCTCGACCTCGCGGAGGTTGTGGCGTACAACCTCCGGGCAAATGGTCTAGAAGTCGTCTGCGCCACGAGTTCGCAATCCGCACGAGCCCTTCTAAAAGAGCAAACCATTGACTGCGTGGTGCTCGATCTGATGCTGCCGGACGAATCTGGAATCGCCCTCCTAAAGCACATTCGAACTGAGTTTGGCGACCGCTACATTCCTGTCATCATCTGCAGTGCCCGCGCAGAGGAATTCGACCGGATTGTGGCCTTCGAATTGGGTGCCGATGATTACCTCACCAAGCCCGTGAGCCTGGCCGAGCTTCGACTCCGAGTCGGTGGACTCCTGACGCGAAGCACCTCGGACTCCGCCGAGGAATGCCAGCAGCTTGGAGAATTGGCGGTCTACCCAAGCTCAATGCGCGTCACAGTGAGCGACCAGGAAATCGACCTGTCCACTTCTGAGTTTCGAATCATCGAGCTTCTCCTTCGACGCCAAGGCAAAGTACTCTCCAGAGCACAGCTGTTGGAGGCTGCGCGTCCCGACGCCGAAAAGACCCAAGAGCGCACAGTGGATACCCACATCAAGCGCATCCGAAAGAAACTGGGAGCCGCTGCGGACTACATCGTCACTCGCCGGGGATTCGGCTACTCCATGATGCTCAAATAGCTTCCCCTTCCGCTAATGCCTTGGCGATCGCTGACTGCCCCGTCTCTGCGGTGCTGACTTCAAAGCCCTCTTTCTTCAGCGCGTACTCCACGCTCAGGAGGAGATCCACCTCGTCGTCTACGATGAGCACATGGCAGTCCATGCGCATCCAGTATTTCGATCGGCAGACAAAGACCATGGTGTCATGTCCGCCCTATCGAACCTGCTGGGATCGCCATGCCCTCCCATCGGCTTCGGCGATTGCATGGATGTGCAGGATTAGGTGCTGCGAATGCAGCCTATTTAAGTGTAGGCTTTCTCGCGCACCGGAGTCTAAAACACCATGATCCGCACTTCTTCGTACCTGCTTGGCCTCTCGCTTCTTGCTCCGACTACAACTTCAACAAAGACGGCTACGATCCCGGTCCCGGCGACACCGGCATCTACACCACCGAGTGCTTCATCACAGAGTACGAAGAATCGACTGTTGAGCTTCTAGAAGCCTGCAATGCCGAGCCCGAGAACCGCGGAAAATGGATTGACGAGGGCCTGTGGTCCAAAGCACGCCACCCCAACTATTTCGGAGAGATTCTCCTCTGGACCGGTATCGCCATCGCCGGCTCAGCCAGCCTGTCCGGGGGCGCATGGGTCGCGCTTATCTCACCTGTCTTTGTGTTCATTCTACTCACAAAGATAAGCGGCGTGCCCCTGCTGGAACCCATCGCCCAGTCCCGCTGGGGGGACGATCCGGAGTATC
>Ga0163180_10001041_pt1 | contig 15821 bp, 12 predicted proteins | sample AtlANTMetagenome_2_FD_109647 | JGI IMG/M metagenome (GOLD analysis project Ga0163180, IMG submission 109647) | Marine eukaryotic phytoplankton communities from the Atlantic Ocean - Atlantic ANT 4 Metagenome | ecosystem: Environmental > Aquatic > Marine > Oceanic | place: North Atlantic Ocean...
AGGCGCCTTGACCGGGGCATCCTTGAGCCCCAGCTCCGCCACCATGCTGGGGTTGTTCCGGGTGCGTGCCAGCTCAAGCGCCAGGCGGGTCGCCTCATCTTGGTCGCCGGCATCCCACATGGACTTGATCAGCATCTCCTTGGCCTGGTACCGGGCATCGATATTGCCCTTGAAGTCCCCGCCCTGCACATCGGCACTGCGAAGGCGCTGAGCCTCTCCCAGGTGGCGAAGTGCGGCCTTGGAGTCGTCCAGAAAGAAGTGGGCCTCCCCAAGCCTCTGGTGCAGTCCCGCATCCTCTCCTGCCACCTTGACCAACACACCCAGCGCGGCGCGTGCCACTCGCGGCTGGCGCTTCGCGGCGCGATTCAGTGCGGAGCCAATCGCCTCAGCGGGAACCTGCCCGAGAAAGTCCGACTCGATCAGCGCCTTGGTGGCCTTCTCGGCATCGGACGGAGACTTGCCCACCTTGAGCGCCGCCTGAAAGCGAGACATGATCTTGTGCATTCGATCCGACGGGGGTCGCGCCACCCGAGCACCGCGTGTGACCACAACCTCTCGCTCCGGGGCGCCAAGTACGCCGCGCACGGTGAGCTTCACCTCCGAGCCAAGCGGGCCCTTCACTCGAGCACTGACACGCTGGCTGTTTCCCTGAAGCGGCTGACCGTCGATGGCGACAACCATGTCACCGGCCACCAGGCCCGCCGCAGCGGCCCCCATGCTCGGGTGCACCCGGGTGAGGACCATCCCTTCCGGCTCGCGGAGAAAGCGAACGCCGATCTGCCCATTGGCAGGCTCAGCCGCAGAGGCTGCCCCTCCCGACATGAGCAGGATCATCAAAGCCGAATGCACCATCCCCATGGCCGAGAGATTACTCTGAGATTGGAGGACTTGCGATGGGATTGTGGCTGCTGCTCTCTTGCGCCATCGGCATTCGTGGTGCCTATGAGACCGAACGGGCGAGCGTTCTGCGGACACCTCCCCCACTCGCAGAGGAGTGGACCCCGGACATCCGAGTTCGAATGACCACCGCCACCATGTCGCGTGTGGCCCGGTCCGCCGTGGCGCAAGACATGCTTCAGTGGAGAGAAGAGCTTCGCCTCCAGACTCCCTTGGGGCCGATGATCGAGGTCGTGCCAAAGGTCCGAGTGCAGAGCCTACAGATGCGCACCAGCGCCTCCTGCCAGGCGTGCCTGGTGCTGCACGCTCAGATCGAAGGTGGTGCCCAGGTAAACGCCGGCTTCCTCTCCACCGAGATTCCGTTCCAGGCGGATGTCAGCGCCACGACACAGCTGAAGGTCATCGAGAAAGACGGACAGTGGCGCGTGGTCGCCAAGGTCAAGAAGATCCGCAAGCTGAAGGTGACCGCCATGGGAGGGCTGGGCGGCTCCGCATCCGAGCCCCTCGAGAAGTGGCTCACCCGCGCGCTCAAGGCACGGGGACCGATTCCGCTGACCACAGTGGGCGGAGATGCCCTCCCCGTCCGGGGACTCACCGTCCACACTGCGCCGGGCGTTCTCGAGGTCGGTGTTCGCACCGATGTCGCGGACACCGTCGATGTCGGTCCCGCTTCGTCTCCACCTGAGCAGTGGGACATCCGCATGCACCCGGACACCCTGGTCGCACTGCTGCGGGTGCGCTCCTTTACCGAGGGGCCGGGCAAGTTCGACATCGTCGATGATCCGCGGGCACTGCGGATGGACGGAGAGACCTTCGAGCTCGATCTGCGCCTGTGGCGCCTGGCTGGGCTGGGCTGGTGGCGGGACTACACGGTCACAGGCGAGGTCAAGGTCAAGGGCAAGCGCCTCATCCTCACACCCACCGATGCCGTCCCGGGCGAGAAGAGCCCGGGAGCGGGGGTGGCCGACCCCATCTTCCTGCTCGCCGAGCGCAAGACTCTCAAGGGCGTGACCGAGGGCATTCGAATGGCCATGCCAGCCCGCAAGAAGACCAAGGTAGGAAAGCTTCAGATCAAGCCCAGCATCACGGCTGTCAGCGGCACGGATGAGGCCATCCAGATCTCCGGTGCGATGGACTAGATCTCCCGCCGCTTCCAGTCTCCGCGCAAAACGACGCTCCACTTGCCCAGGCACTTGACCACAGTGGTGAGGTTGATCGCCCACCAGACACCGGCAGCTCCCAGCCCAAGTGGAAAGGCCCCCGCCCACCCAAGGGGCACCCGGAGGAGGTTGATGGGTGCGGACCACCGAAGGATGGCGCCGGTCTCACCCGATCCCCCCAAGACCCCCTCCGCCAGGGCCTCGAAGGCGACGAACACCTGAGAGAAGGCCAGCACCTGCGCATAGATCACCGCCTGAGCGAGCACCCCAGGATCATCGGAGAACAGCGAGGTGAGCGGCACCGCGCCAAACCAGAAGAGCGCGGCAGCACACAGGCCGAGCGCCAGAAGAAAGGGTGCAGCCTTTCGATAGGTGGCCACCGCCTCATCCACCATCCCCGCACCCAGGTACTGGCCGACCAGGCTGGACACGGCTGTAGAGAAGCCCCAGAAGATGGGCCAGGTAAAGCCTTCGAGCGCAGAGAAGCCAATCCCAAGTGCGGCGTTGACCTCCGGACCGAGGGGCGAGATCGCCACCCGCATCAGCGCCCAGTACACGCCTGCATAGAACATCGTGTTGCTGGCAACCGGCATCCCCACCCTCAAGATGCGCAGCAAGGTGCCGTCGATGCGGAAGTCCGCTCTGGGGGGCCGCACCTGCCCCAAGAGGATCCGAATACCGACCAGGCACATGGTTCCGTGGGCAAGACCTGTGGCCAAGGCCGCACCACCGATGCCCAGATCCAGGACATAGATGAACAAGGGGTTGAGCACCAGGTTGAGCAGAGTTGCCCCGCCCTGGATCCACATCACCATCCGGGTGTTGCCACGGGCAATGAAGATGCTGTCCACGGTGGGTGCCACCGCCAGCGGAAGACCGCAGATGGAGAGCCACCGAAGATAGGTGGTCATGGCCTGTGCGGCCCCGCCACTCAGCCCCACAAGATCTGCGATGAGCGGTGCAGTGATGCCGATGAGTCCGAGCGCCAGGCCACCGATGAGCAGCGCTCCGGTGAGCGCGCTTGCCACCACGCGACGAACGGAGGCATCATCGCCTGCGCCCACGGCCCGGGCGGCGACCGGCCCCGCGCCTGCAGCAACGGAGGAGAACACCGCGTAGGCGGCGATCAACACAAAGGTGCACGCCCCCACCGCCGCCTGCGCATCCACCCCCAGCCACTGCACCGCAAACTGGTCGATCACCCGGAACATGTTGTTCAGCAGCACGCTGGCCGCAGCAGGCAGCGCTAGGGCAATGATGGCGCGGGTGGTGACGGGCTTCATGGGCGAGCACGGGTGTACCCTCACATGACCACGTTCCGCTACCTCAAACTACACACCGACCTTAGAACACCTCCATCCAGGCCATCGCCGCCGTTCCAAGGAACGGATCGTTGACGACCTCGATGGTCGACACCGCGGCGCCAGAGCCGTCGGTGGTGGGGTTGGAGGTACCGTAGATGATGGTGCCCTGCTCGGTCACTGAGACGCTGGAGAGGTACTCATCCTCGTGCTCCACATAGTCGGTATCTGAGCTGTCCAGGTCGCCATCGCCATTGGTGTCGATGCCCTCTGAGCAGTCCTCGAAGTCCAGGCCATACAGCCGGCCGGTTCCGCCATTGCAGCGGTCCTCATCGGGTACCCAGGTCGTGAAGTAGACCACCTTGGCGTAGACGAGCGGATCGGCTGTCAGGCCCTCGCCCTCATCCAGCTGGTACACACCCGAGCTTCCGCAGTCGGTGATGGGCTCCACATCAAAGGAGGTGCAGCTCTTGGGGTTGGAGTCCTTGACGGCAAAGAAGTAGCCATTGTCCGAGCTGTCCCGATCGTAGGGAGTGCCCGTCCCCCAGTACACGCCGAGCTTTCCATCGGAGTGCCATGAGGTGGTCGCAGCGTAGTAGACCTCCGGCCGCATGCTGAGGCCCGCATCGTCCTTGGGATCGTAGAACTCCACCCAGGTCAGATCATCCGGATCGGTGGTGTCGATGCAGGCCTTGTACATCCAGGTGCTGCCCGGATCCTTGGGAGAGCTCGGTCCATCCCCACCCAGGTCGGTGGGCGTGTAGCTGGCCGTGACCGGGAAGTAGACGGTGTCTGCATCTCCATCGGAGTCGACATCGACCACAGCCAAGGCGGCCGCGATGTAGCCGTACTCGTAGTTGGAGTCCGAGTCGAGGTTGACCGAGCTGGAGGCCTCAGGGTGTCCGTTGTCTCCGCGTGCGGAGTACAGGTAGGAGGAGCTCGACACCCAGTAGGAGTCGCCTGTGTGCCACATGTACAGGTTGGCCTCAGAAGACTTGTAGTAGGCGGTGCTGGTCCCCAGCGGAACCGCACGGCCCGAACCCCACATGGCAACCCAGCGGTCATGAGGCTCACTGCCCGAGACGTCATACACATTGGCGATGACAGGGCGACCGACCGTGTAGCCCATGGCCGATGAGTCGGTCTCATCGGTCTGCTCCCACAAGAAGCGCGGGTTGGTCGGGTTGGTGATGTCCAGCGCCAGGGTCACCGGACCACCCTTGCCCTGCTGGACGACCAAAACGCGGTGCCACTCGCAGTCATTGGGCACGTTGTTGCAGTCCTTGGTGTTGTCACCATCCGCATCGATCCAGACATCCTCGGCGACAGGCGTTCCATCGAAGAGGAAGGTCCGGCCATACAGCATCATGTCGATGGCCCGGCCCGCCCACTCCGCCTCGTGCTCACGCTCCAGCAGGTAGGCCGGCATCCATGCCCAGGCCTCCTGACCTTCTTCGTTGCCCGTTCCATCATCCTCATCATCCTCGAGGAAGATGGCGTGGAGCATGCCATCGTTGGCCGCCAGGTAGACCATGTCCGGGTACTCCTCGGCCTCCATCTCGCTGAGGAACTTCCGGTAGGTCGCATCCATCGAGTACTGATCGTCTCGGGCCTGGATCACCAAGGGCACCGAGTGCGGGGAGTCCAGCAGCTTCCAGTAGCCCTTGGTCAGCCCCAGGTAGCGGTACTCCGCGTCCGGATAGCCTCGAATAAAGTCGACCAGGGCCTGAAGATCCTTGGAGTCGATCGAGTCGTCCTGATTGAGGTCGTACTTGTCGTCCGATGGCGTGCCGTCCGAGTCCAGGTCCGTGTCGAGGATCTTGTCGAGGAGGGTGCCCGAGGCACCCACCTGCGCCACGAAGTCCGCATCCAGTCCCTGGCGATGCGTCGCCGCGGACTCACTGCTCATCACCGAGACGGCCTCATCCCAGAACGTAAAGATGTCTCGCTTTCCAAAGCCATCGAGGTCGCCGGGGTTGAACTCACCGGACGTGACAGGACGACTCACGAGGAGTTCACCACCATCCCACAGCGCACCGCCGATGTCGGAGTCACCGTCATACTGGACCTGGCCGTACTCACTTGAGGTCGGATCATCATCGATCTCGTAGGCCCGGATGTGGCCCTCTCCGAGTGGGTTCACGAAGGCACCGCCTGCACCGGTGAGGGTGCCACCCAGCTGGTAGTAGGTGTAGATGAGGTAGGCCCCATCGGCGCTGACCACGGGGGTGGAGCGACTGTAGTAGCCAGAGCGGATGTCGCGCATCATGAACATCAGCTTGGCGATGATCTCATCTCCATCGTCCACCGAGGAGTAGATTCCCTCGCCATCGGTGGCATCCGAGGCGTTTCCGAACAGGCTCTCCGCGATGCTGCTGCTTCCGACACCGAGCGCCAGGGTGTGCACCTTGACATTGTTGGTGCCCGAGAGGTCCGAGCGGAAGTCCGTCGCGTTCATGTAGGAGACGACATTGTCGTACAGGCAGTCCTCATCCGTGCCGGTGGTCATGCCCGTCGCGTCGCACTTGATGTCCGGAGAAATCGAGTCGGTGTAGCTGGAGTCCACGTTGTCGTCGTTCTGCGGGTAGGTGGACGTCAGCACCACGATGTGGTTCTGCTGACAGCTGTACTGGATGGGCGCCTTGGTCCAGTCCGCGTCGTAGCCATCCCCGTCTGAGTCAACATCATCGTCGTCCTCAGCGGTGTTGGTGAAGTAGGTGTCCGCCAGGGTCGCAAGCACCTCGGCGAGGTTTCGCGTGGGCGTCGCAAACTCCGAGACCTTGTCCGAGAGGCCGTCGATGGCCGACGAGATCTCCGAGTGACTGGCGCCCAGCGGAACGATCTTGGTCATTCCATCCTCGGCCGCACCGCCGGTGGTGCCCACCACGCCATAGCGGGCCCAGTCGTAATGCTTCGTCAGGTGATCGATGGCATCTTCGACATCCTCGATGCACGAGTCATCGGTGGGGTCAAAGGACTCATCCCCACCCCACTCGCACGGGTTCGTCATCTGGTTGGAGAGATCGACCACGAAGAGAATATTCGGCGGCGCCGCATCGGTCAGCGTCAGCCACTCCTCACCGGCCGCAGAGGATGCCCATGCAGACGAGGAGGCACCCAGCCCCACAAACCCAGCAATGAGCCCACACCGCGCGATCATTCGCACCCTCCTGCCTCCATGGTAGACCGAGCTAGCGGACATGGCACGTCCCCCGGATCACCTTTCTGAGAAGTACCACTGTTGTGGCGGAGGTTTCATTGATGTTGCTGTAGGACGTGTCCTGCATTCGGGCCTGAGATTTCATCTCCCAGTAGTCGCTCCGAAAAGACACGCGGCCAAGCTCCGTGGAGTAGCCCGGCGGCGGATTTCCACATCGGTGGTACGTCGCCTGCACCCAGTACACGCCCAGGTTGTGTGCGTAGCTCAAGCCACCGAAGTTGCTCTCCGCCTCAGAGGACTCCACAAAATCCGGCCAGGTGTCATCGTCTGCAGCGATGCCCTCGTTGGGTGGGTTCTCATGCTCCAGCTGCCAGCGACCGTGCTCGGTGCCTGCACTGGATGTATTGAGCACCATCATGTGCTTTCGGTTGTGCAGCGCAATCCGCTGGTCCACACCCGCCACACTCAGCGTCGTCGCACCGATCACCGCCATGATTGCGATGAGCAACATGGCAAGCAACATGGCATAGCCACGGCGATTCTTGCGCGGGTGGAGGGGAGAGGTCACAGGTTGGCCTGGTGTCGGATGTTTCGAACGGCAACCTCGGTAACGAGGACCTGGCGGTAGTACTTGTCGCTGGTGGTGGCCGCGCTGTGATTCGCCAGCGCAGGACGCGTGCTCGTTCGGAGGTTCTGCGGATCCTTCCGAGAGCTGCGGGAGATGAACGAGAGCCGCACCATCCAGACATCGTCGCCCTGAGCGGCCGTGATGCTGTCGGTCCAGTTGGATTCGTTGCTGCAGTCGACACCCAGCCCCGCAGAGTCGACGCAGTACTCCACCTGCATGTCCTCGATGTTGTCCACCAGCGGCACATCATCGGCCTCGGGCCAGCCCATGTCCAAGTCCATCATCAAGACGGGGTGCTCCTCTGAGCCTGGCCCCACCCCATCGTCCTCCGCATCGATGTAGAAGGTGATGAGGTGCGCCTTGGAGCAGAGCATCGAGGGCGAGAGGTTCTCATCGGAGCCACAGATGCTGGCGTAGTCGGAGTAGCCGGTGTTCTCACTGACCGAGATCGTTCCTCCAGAGGTATCGACTTCGTTGATGACCCACAGGTAGCTCTCGATGCCCATGAGGTTGGCGTAGTCCGAGCACAGGAGGAGCTCGCTGGCGGAGTACTCAGAGATCTTGTCATCTTGGTCCAAGATGGTGAGATCGAAGTCCAGTTCCTCGGTGTCACAGCTGGCCGTCTGGGGCTTGCTGTTCAGACGAAGAGAGGGATCGCCGTAGACCACCGTGATGGCATCGGTGTTGTTGTCGCCCGTGCCATCCCAGCTCATGATGACCGGCAGAGTGGTCCCGTCTCCAGACGAGCCCGAGTAGCCGGTGACGGACCCGCTGGTACCGTACCCCGCCATTCGAACACTGCGGGTGACCATGTCGGTGCCAAAGCGAAGGTTCTGGTGCATCTCCATCTGCAGGTCTTGGTACATGAACTGCCGAGACTGCATGTTGAAGACCGAGTACAGCCCTGCCACGACCACCGACGACACAAGGACGGCGATCAGCATCTCGATCATGGTGAATCCCTGACGCCGCATCATGGATCCCTGAACCGGTACGAGGAGATGGTGGTGCCCTTCCAGACGTTGAACGCCTTGTCTTGGTACTTGCAGCGGACGCGCATCCTCAGCCACGTGGGCTCAGAATCCATCTCCTCGATGTCCCAGGTCACATGGTAGGAGGGCTCGTCGAAGCCTGCAGATGTGGTGGAGGCCGCCGCCGTTACCGCGGTCGGTCCGCCGGATGGGTGCGGAAGATCCGCCCAGCTATCCGAGCTGCTGCTATCCGCCCCCAGATCGGTCAGCGCTGTCGGGCGAGCGGTCTCGTCCCAAGGAAGGGAGATCAACCGCTCCATCTGGAGCTGGGCCAGGTATGTGCAGTCGGTGATCTTCCTCGCATGCATGTTCGAGCGAACCGCCTGACTGTGAAAACCGAACATGACGATCAGCGAGAAACCAAGCAACGCAGTCGCGATGAGGGCCTCAACCAGAGTGAAGCCGCCCCTCGCGTGCGAGCGCACGCAAGCGCCTTGGCGCACGCGCGCGAGGCGCTCGGCACCCACAAGTGCCGGCAGCCGAACCACCGTTTGCTTAGCTGATCGCTTCATGGCGTTGTACTGAAGTCCTCTGTCCCTACGGGAGTATCCGATATTTCCTGCCCAAGTGTCGAGTGCAGGCGAACCATTCCCGACCGCGCAATCATCACGCGAACCCTGTCATCTACTCCTTGACGCGCGGCGGCCCCATTGGCCAGTTCCACGACCAGATGACCGGTGCCATCAAAGTCAGAGGCGGGATTGGTCAGCCATCCACGTGGCGAAAATACGATTGCGTCTGCGTTTCCGGTGCCCGGGCCACGAATGTCCGACCACTCCTTCAGGCACACATCCCTGGCCTTCCGGTTGCCCCCATCGCCCAGGTCAACCTCCCCTTCTGTGATGTCATCATCGGTGCCGTCATCTTCTGCATCGGGAGGCAGCTGCTCCCAGGAGTTGGCGCGGCGCGAGCTATCCCCAATCTCCTTGCGCCAGCGGCCACCGTAGTTGCCCGCCTCATCACACCCCTCGGCGGCCTGGGTGAGCACCAGGCGTGTCTCTCGTCCGGTCTCGACCGCAAGGTTTCGCAGGGTCATCAGGTCGCCCTTGAGGCCCTTGGATGCCTGAATCAGTCGATAGCGAGGCATCTGGTCGTGGGTGGTTCCAAAGCCCAGCGCAGCCAAGACGGTGACCAGCGAGATCACCATCAAGACTTCGATCAGCGTGAACCCCCCGGTCCGCTGTTCTGAGCGATACATCTTCATCACACACACATGGAGCAAGAATCGTTCCAAGTTTATCCGAATGTGAAACGCGGATAAACCCCCCTTTCCAGCCTCCATTATAGGAAACTTTTTCCCATCCGGAAAACTTTTCCTATTCCGTCGGGGACAGTGGGCAGTCCGTCGCCACCGATGCGTGGCGCCTCCCCAGGAGGCGAACGACCACCGGCAAGTCCGGCAAGTCGACCCCTGTGGACTTGGCTGAGGCCACCGCCTGGTCGGCCGCAGAGAGCCAGGCACGAACCTGCGGGGCGGTCGCATCGCAGCGCTTTGGGTCCACCCGATCCGCCGTGGCCGCCACCAGCGCCCGGGCTTGGGTTTGATACAGCATCGCCTGCGTCCGAATCGGCACATCGCTCAGCGCGAGCGCCTCCTCGACCACAGCCACCGCCTCCACCTCTCGGTCTTGACGAATCCGAACCTCCGCCAAGCCCAGGCGATACTCGGCCTGCACGGGAAACCGCGCGATGAGCTGCTCGTAGCGCCCCTCGGCGGAGGCGTAATCCTCCAGCGAGAGCTCCAAGAGCGCCAGGCTGCTGAGGACACCGGCATCGTATGGGTCCACCCCCACCGCCTCATCCAAGATGGAGCGTGCCTGCGCAGGGTTGCCCTCTGCAGACGCCACACTCGCACGGCCACGCATGCACTCGGTACTCCTGGGCGCCACCTCGCGACACCGGTCAAAGGAGCCGCGTGCCGCCTCAATCTCTCCAGCGAGCAGGTACGTCCAGCCCAGGCCAGCCAGGGCCGGCCCGTGCTCGGAATTGCGAGAGAGCGCCTTGCGGAAGAGCCCCTCAGCCTTGGGTAAGTCGTGCCCAGACAAGGCCACCTTGGCCTTGTCTGTGTAGTGGTCCGCGGAGCACCCAAGACCGAGCATGAGGACAACCAGCAGCCCCATCAGTCCTCCAGTCCGTATCCACGGATCTTGTAGACAAGGGCCTTGTAGGAGATCTCAAGCAAGCGAGCCGCCTGCGTTCGATTTCCGCCAGTCTGAGCCAGCGCCCGCCCGATCAGCGAGCGCTCGAGCGCGGCGGTATGACGCTTGATCGAGAGATCCTCCCCCGGCACATCCTCCACACTCACAGAGACCACCCCATCGCGCAGCTCCTCAGGCAGGTGCTCGGGCAGCAAGACCGGCCCATCGCACATCAGGACAGCACGCTCCAGCGCATTCTCAAGCTGACGCACATTGCCCGGCCAGCTGTGGGCCTCCAAGAGGCGAAGCACATCCGCCCCCAATACCGGCGCCTCTCGGCCAAGCCGGAGCACCGCCCGCCCCATCAAGGCCTCTGCCAGCAGCGGCAGATCATCCTTTCGCTCTCGCAGCGGCGGCACATGTACATGAACCACCTTGAGCCGGTACAGCAAGTCTCGCCGAAACGAGCCTTGCTCGACAGCCTGGTCGAGGTCACGGGCGGTGGCGGCCACCACCCGAACATCCACACCCACATCCTTGCTGCCACCAATCCTGCGCACCTTGCCGTCCTCCAGCACCCGAAGCAGGCGGGTCTGAAGCGGAGGCGCCATCTCTCCAATCTCATCCAGCAGCAGCGTTCCGCCATCCGCCTGCTCAAAGAGTCCCGCATGGGCGCGGACTGCCCCGGTAAACGCACCACGCTCATGGCCAAAGAGCTCACTCTCGAGAAGACTCTCTGGAATGGCCGCACAATTGATGGCCACGAATGGTGCGGAAGACCTCGGAGAGCCCGCATGCACCGCTCGGGCCAGAAGCTCCTTTCCGGTCCCGGACTCTCCCGTGAGGAGCACCGTCGAGCGATAGACCGCTGCGCGCGAGATGACCTCCTGGACTGCGCGGACCGAGTCCGAGCGCCCCACGAAGCCCTCAAACCCCGCCTCGCTGCCCACGCTCTTTCGCAGCTGGGCATTCTCCGCCTCCAGCTGCGCGCGCTCGACAATGCGAGAGAGGCAGATTCGAATCTCGTCGGGCCGGAAGGGCTTGGAGATGTAGTCATGCGCGCCCTTCCCAAGGGCCGCCACAGCGGTATCGGTCGAGCCATATGCACTCATCATGACCACCCGAAGATCCCGCTCACGAATGGACTCCAGAAGCGCCATCCCATCCATGCGCGGCATCCGAATATCCGAGAGCACGATGCGAATATCGGGCTCTGCATCCAGAACCGCGATGGCCTGATGCCCATCGGCGGCCTCGCGCACCGGATAGCCCGCGCCCTCGATGATCACGCGAAGCAAGTGCCTTAGGCTCGCCTCATCATCGACCACAAGCACAGGCCAAGCCGCAGAAACCGACGCTTCTTTCGTCATGGTGAGAATATAGCGGTGGAGATGCCCCTGTCGGTGCATGCTTTGCCAAGATGACCAATCCACTCCGCATCCTGATGATCGTCCACGGCTTCCCTCCCCGGGAGACAGCCGGCACGGAGCAGCACGCCCTGCAGCTTCGGACCTCGCTCATCGCGCGAGGACACGCGGTGCATGTGTTGTCCGCAACCCGCTCGCCGGGTGCACACCAGTACTCACTGGAGACCCAAGACGGCGTCACCCGAGTGGTCAACAACGTGACCACTCGCCGCCTGGCGGATGCCGAACAAGACGCCACCATGGACAAGATCGCCCGAGAAGTGGCCCTGGACTTCCGCCCCGACATCGTCCACATCCACCACATCCAGTTCCTCTCCTCCACCATGCGCTTTGATGCCCCGGTCGTCGTGACGCTCCATGACCGGTGGGGCTGGTGCGCTGCAGGCGGGCTGGGCATGCGCCCCGGAGACATCCCCTGCCACGATGCGCAGCCAGCCGACTGCGCCACCTGCGCCAGCGCCTGGCGCCCCACGCCCGGCACCCTCGCACAAGGGATGCAGCGCACCGCCCAGGCGCTCTCACCACTGATTCGCCCCGATATTCTTCACGGACTGTACAAGCGGATCCCAGCAAGACTCCGTCCCCGACCTGAGCGAGGGAGAGGCCCCATAGAGAGCGCCTCAGATGCGGAACGCCGAAACCGCATCGTGGGTGATCTGTATCGGTCTGCGGACGTCCGAATCAGCCCGAGCCACCACCTGGCCAGAGAGGCCGAGACGCACGGACTGGGCCCCGTAAAGGTGATTCCACATGGCGTCCCCGACGACCTGCACGCTGAGCCCGTGACCGCCCGCGGACCACTGGCTCACCTGGGCACCATCTCACGACACAAGGGCACAGACCGAGTGGTCGAGGCATGGAGAGAAGTCTGCCCAACCGGTGCTCCAGAGCTCCTCCTGCACGGACCCATCGCTGAAGGTGACGCCGCCCTGGGCCATCCGGTAGGCCCGGTGCTCGATCGCAGCGGTGTTGCAGCACTGCTGGCCCGCTCTAGAGCCCTGGTCTTGGCGCCCCGCTGGGCAGAGAATGCACCCCTGGTGGCCCTCGAAGCCCGAGCGATGGGCTGCCCCGTGATCGCTCCAGCCAGCGGCGGATTCCCGGAGCTCATCGAGGACGGAGTCGACGGAATCCTGTACAGCCCGACTGCGAAAAGCGGACTCAAAGAAGCCCTGAAGGTCGCCCTCTCGGGCCCGCTGCCAACCCCCAGGAAGCCGCCTAAACTAAGCGATCAGGTCGACGCCATCGAGCAGGTCTACCGCGACCTCCTGCTGCCCGAGGCGGACCGATGCGCTTGATTCAGGTTCTGCACGGATGGCCGCCGGAGCAAATGGGCGGCACAGGCTTGTACGTCCAAGCGCTATCCCGAGCGCTGGTGAGCCTGGGCCACGAAGTCCTGGTGGTAGCCCCCGGCCGAAGTCTCCGTCCGCAGCTGAAATTCATCGAGGATGACGGCGTCCGCGGATGCCAACTCCTTCAGCCACCCGCCCTGAGCTGGACCGCTGCCTGGCGGCGCTCAACCGGCCTGACACTGTGGCGCTCGCTCCTGGAAAAGGAGCGCCCAGACAGGGTCCACATCCACCACCTCAGCGGCATGCCCCTGGGCCTGGTCTCCGCCACCGCCGATGCCCAGATCCCCGTCACGCTGACCCTTCACGACTACTGGCTTCCGTGCCACAGAGGTCAGCTGGTCGATCGCTCCCTCGACCTATGCGCTGGCCCAACCCCCACCGGATGCGCTCGCTGCGCCACAGGCCGCACACAGCCACGACCCCGAGATCAGTCGAGAGCCACCCACAGAGGCCAAGCGGCTGCGGAGGCGATCCGAGCAGCAGATTGGCTGCTGAGCCCATCGGAAGATCTGGCCCAGCGAATGGGGGAGATGGGCTTCCCAACCCCCGACATCTGCCCACTACCACTCGTCTCTCCGGCCACCCCTCCCGCCCCTCAAGAAGACGGCCCCACCCGCTTCCTCTTTGCCAGCAGCGTGATCCCCACCAAGGGCCCCCAGCAGCTCCTTCAGGCCTTCGAGAGGCTTCCACCCGGCCCCACACTCACAATCGCCGGGCATGCGCCGAGCTTCGACGGGCACCCCGACTTCGCCGCTCAGCTAAAGACCGCGGCGGCCAGAAACCCCAACATTCAGTGGCTGGGCCCGATCCCGACTGTCGACGTCCCCGCACTGATGGCCCGCCACGATGTGCTCGTCCTCCCATCCATCTGGCCGGAGAACAGTCCCCTCGTGGTCCGTGAAGCCACTGCGGCGGGGCTGCGAGTCGTCGCATCCAAGCACGGTGGCGCCGCAGAGCTGGCTCCATCAGCGGCCCTGGTTCCGCCCGGCGACGTCGCCGCACTCACAACGGCCCTGGAGGCGGAGGTGGCACGGGGACGCACACGAAACGCACCCCAGATCTGGCAGACACCCCGAGAACACGCCGAGTGGCTACTCAAGCACCACCCAGGGGAAGACGAACCGCACATGCGCGATTAGATGTCTCGGCGCACCAGCTGGAGGCGTTGTGCTGACTTTGTTCCTGATCGCAGGCCTGGCGATGGCCGACGGAATCGACTGCGTTGAGTGCTGCAAGGAGGCTGGCCTCGTCAGCTGCCCGACACGCATTCGCGCCCACGGCCCAGGAAGCCACATCTCAAGAGACAGCGGCGCATGGCGTGTCAGCGGAATCTGGTGGCTCGACTGCGACTCCGGCGCCACCTACGACGATGGCGCCACCGTCGCCCTGGCTCAGCGACCCATGGCCGGCCAAGTCTTGCGCATGGCCAGCCCGCCCTCAACCGTCTCATGCTTTGCAGAGCACTGCGCACTCCCACAAGGCGCGTGTCTTCGACCTGCTGGCGAGACAGGAGAGTTCGCACTGAGCACGTGCACGGACAACAAGATGCTGACCGAGGCGCAGATGTCCACCATCGGCAGTGCCCCCCAGCCCGCCCCCGAGCCCACACCGCCGCCCCCTACTCCGGTACAGGCGCAAGCGACGGGCGCGCTGGACCTGACGCTCCCGCCCCCGGCAACCCGATGCGCACAAGACGATGGGCTGATGGGTGCAGCCAACGCCCAAGTCGCCGTCGGGGACGCCAAGATCAACGCTGGAGACCTCCCGGGTGCAGCCAACACCTTTCGGGCCGCGCTCACCATCGATCCGTGCAGCGCCGGCGGCTGGGCTGGGCTGGGCAAGGTCGCACTACTCAGCGATGCGCACGAGATCGCCACCACCGCACTGAAGGCCGCGGGAGGGCTCGACTCCAAGAATGCCGAAACGTGGACGATGCTGGGCAAGGCACATGCGGCACTGACGAACAATGCCGAGGCGATCGAGGCCTTCGACAAGGCACTCGAAATCGACCCGGGCAATCCCGATGCCCAGACAGGCCGAGCCGCAATCGCGCCGAACCCGTAATTCTCGACCCGTACACCTCAGGCCTGTGGGCAGGTTATTGCGACTGCATGGCTGACCCATTTGTGATTCCCGAAGGCATCTCCATCTCCATGTCGGAGGACGGCATCGTCCTCGAGCACCAAGGAGATCTCATTCTGCGCGGTCAGGTGCCCGGCGGCATCCACCAGCTCACAAGCCTCGAAGGCGATGTGATCATTGAGGTCAACACAGAGCTTCACCGAGTCGACGCTCCAAACGGAACCGTCCGGTCGCTCGGAGAGATCAAGGCCGATCGAATCGAGGCGGCCCACGTCGTCGTCGAAGGCGCCGCATTTACCGTCCGGGTCGTCCAAGCCGCAGAGTCGGTGACGCTGTGCGATGGCACGGTGCACGCCGAGGTGGTGGTCGCTCCATCCGTCGAGCTTGCACCCGACACCCGCGGACGCATCACAGTCGTGGAGAGCCACAATGAGCTGGGCGCCACCAAGGTGAAGGGCTGCCTGAGCCTGACCGATATTGAAGAACTCTTCGAGGGCTCAACCGGCTTCATCGAGGGCTGGGAGATCGAGCCACTTGCACCCGGCAGCGCCAAGAAGGCCGCCCCAAAGAAGGCTGCAAAGAAGGCCGCCCCAAAGAAGGCTGCAAAGAAGGCCGCCCCAAAGAAGGCGGAAGCCGCCGCACCTGATC
>Ga0163180_10001042_pt1 | contig 15812 bp, 11 predicted proteins | sample AtlANTMetagenome_2_FD_109647 | JGI IMG/M metagenome (GOLD analysis project Ga0163180, IMG submission 109647) | Marine eukaryotic phytoplankton communities from the Atlantic Ocean - Atlantic ANT 4 Metagenome | ecosystem: Environmental > Aquatic > Marine > Oceanic | place: North Atlantic Ocean...
ATTACGGTGCCTTAGACATCGACCTTCAGGTAAAGGGAGAAAACGAAGCCAATCTTATTCGCACCGACGCAGCCAATGACTTGGTTGGAATCGGTACGGCGACGCCTTCCGCACGGTTGGCGGTTTCTAGTTCTCACTTCGCGGGCGTGGCCTTCTCGGTAAGCGATAACCACACCAATTATTTTCAAATTAGTGGATCGTCACAGGGGTCGGTGACGTCCTTTGGCGTTACTACAGCTAAGGCCGTAAATGATGCCCCCGACGCGTCTTATTTTATTTCGGGGGCAGTGGGCGGCAAGGGCCAGTACGGGGTCACAGTAATCAGCGGAGATCTCCAGGTATCGGGCAATATCTACAACACCCTAGGAGACGGAGCAACCACACACCTCAGCCCGTATTTGGCCCAACAGATATTAGATCCTTCTTCTGCGGCGGTGTTTGCGATTACGAATAGTTCGAATACTCTTTATAAGGTAGATTGGGATAGTGGAGACACTTCTTGCACAGACCCTCATGTCACCTTTACAGCACCCCCAAGCGGGCAAGTACTGGTCGATGTTCATGTTTACCTAGATGACACTAGCACAAGTGGGGCCGGCCCTTATATTTATTTGGCTCTCTCGACGTCGACAGCCGCCAGCATCAGCAGCACAGATGGTACAATCGTCGGGAAAGAAAAGATTATTTGGTACCCCGATGAGGCTGATGATGGAGTGCGAACAATGACTTTTTATGCTACCGGCCTAACAGCAGGCACCAGCTATACTTGGAACCTATTTGCCCGTCGATATAATGATGGAGAGACCAACCGTGTTATTTGTGGCGCGCAATATCCTGCTATGATTATGCAAGTGCGACCTGTTATGGATAACGCCGATATCTATTCCTCCTAACTCTAAATCACATCTATTAGTCATTTCCCAATCTTAGGAACTATTTATTTTTGATGAATCATCAGATTTGGAGTTAATTCTATGTCTTCACTATTAGAAGAAGCGATTGTAGACGCTAAAGCCCTCAAGGAAGCTGCACTTAAAAATGCGGAAAATGCCGTATTGGAGAAGTATTCGGGGGAGGTGAAGAGCGCCCTTAGTACTTTATTAGAACAAGACGAAATGGATCTTTCCGAAGATGATTCTGCGGACACTACCTTTACTGAGGATGTACCATACGCGTTCCAGACCGAAGAGTTGGATGCCCCCGGCGACGATGAATTAGTTGAGATTGATTTCGATCAACTCAAGGCTCGCATCGCCGAAGAAGAGGCTGCAGGAGAAGAGGTAGGCCACGAGGATCTTACAGATGCTCTCGGGATGGCCGACGATCTTCAAGAAGATGGATACATCACCAACACAATGCTGGACGACGATGCCGAAGAGGATGCCGCATCCCTTGCTGGCGCTACCGACCGCGAAGAACTAGAAGAAGATATCAATTTAACCGAAGAGATGCTTTCCGATCTCATCGAAGAGCTTGTTGTAGACATGACTCCGCGCCCACAGGGATGGGCTTCCGTGAACTCTGCCGACAACAGCATTGAGCAGGCCAACAATGATGCCATGGCCGCGGCCCAGGATGCTCACCTGGAAGAAGATGAGGAGATGGAAGAGGAGGTGTCCACCGCGTCTGATGTGGTGTCTGATGCCACTCTCTATGAATCTCGCATCGCCGATATTAATGAATCCAATGTAGAGCTACGTGCTCTCATTATGGAAGCTAAGTCTCAGCTCAGCGAGTTGAACTTGGCTAATGCCAAACTTGTTTATCAAAACAAGGCACTTAGCAGCGCCTCCTTGAATGAGCGACAAAAAAATCAAATTGTCGAAGCTGTTCAATCTGCCAATTCTGTTGAAGAAGCTAGTATGATCTTTGAAACAATTCAAAACGCAGTGGGGACATCGACTGATCATCGCTCTCGTCCACAAACACTTCGTGAAGCTGTTACAAGACCTACATCGCTTTTGATCAATTCTAAGAGAAACAACACGGCTACAAAAGACCCTCAAATGGGTCGTATGCTGCGTTTAGCAGGTTTAAACAAACAATAACATACTAGGAGGTTTATATAATGTCTATTGTAGAAAAATTAACCGAAGGTATCGTCAATCGTGACCTCGCGAAGGAAGGGACTGCCCTCATTGGAAAATGGGAACAGACCGGACTTCTTGAGGGCATCAGCGATGATACTGCTCGGAATGGCATGGCTCGTCTGCTTGAGAACCAGGCGAAGGAACTGCTCCGTGAGGGTTCCACCATGGCCAGTGGCGACGTTGAAGGCTTTGCAGCCGTCGCTTTCCCCCTCGTGCGCCGAGTTTTCGGTGCTCTGATCGCTAACGATCTCGTCAGCGTTCAGCCGATGAGTTTGCCCTCGGGCCTCATCTTCTTCCTTGATTTCACCTTTGGTGGTGTCGTCAATGAATCCGGTAGTCAGGACGAGGATCCTCGTCTCGGTAACGTCTTCGGTAAATCCATTTATGGTGGTGACGTTGTCGGTGCGCAGATCACCGGTGGTGTGGACCTTGCAGGTCTTTCGGGTGTCGATGCTGGCACTCCCTACAACCTGCGTAATGGTTACGCTTCCCCGACGGGTAGTTCTGTTCGCGCGGATCTGACCACTGCTGCCTGGAATATCGCTGCCTCAGGTACACTTAATGGCCGCGGCCAGGTTGACCAGAACAGCGGAATTGACCCCCACTTCAGTGGTCGTCAGATCCCCTTCCAGCAGATTAACGAGATCTTGCGTTTCGACCCTGATCTGGTGTCTGGTTCGAAGTTCTGCATTGTCGAGTGGACTCCCAGTGCGGGCAATCAGCTTAACTACGACGATCTGGTTGCGGTTCAGCTGCGCGCTGCTCCTGCAGCTGCCGGCTACACCCTCGGACGTCTTGCTCAGCTGAGTGGTTCGTTCTCTGGCGGGAGCCGTTCCGACACGGTTGTTCACCTTGTCTTCGGCGCCACCACTGGCACCGCTGATGCTCTCAGTGCGTCGCTCCTTCCGGACGCGGTCACCCATCTGATCTCTTGGCCCCAGACGGATAATTTCCGCACTGTGGGTACAGCCCTCGGCGCCATCGAAGGTACCAACACATGGGGCCTCGAAGGTAGTGATCAGATCCCTGAGATCGACATCAAGGTCGATTCCGTGGCTGTCACCGCTGTCACCAAGAAGCTCAAGGCCAAGTGGACCCCGGAGTTAGGACAGGATCTTAACGCCTACCACAACCTTGACGCTGAGGTTGAGCTTACTCAGATCCTTTCGGAGCAGATTGCTCTCGAAATCGATCGCGAGATCCTTGAGGACCTCGTTGTTGGTGCAACCGCTGGTACTCGCTACTGGTCGCGTCACCCCGGTCAGTTCCTGAACCGCGAGACAGGTGCTGTCTCTTCGGTCACCCAGGACTTCACGGGTAACGTGAGTGAGTGGTATGAGACTCTCATTGAGACCATCAATGATGTCTCCGCTCAGATCCACCGGAAGACTCTCCGTGGTGCTGCTAACTTTGTGGTTTGTTCCCCAGAGATTGCTAACATCCTTGAGTTCACCGCTGGCTTCCGAGCTAACGTGAGTGCCGATGCAGACCGCGGAGACGCGGGTGCTGTTAAGGTTGGCTCGCTTTCGAAGAAGTTCGACGTCATCGTCGATCCTTACTTCCCGCGTAACTTGCTCCTTGTGGGCCGACGCGGAAGTAGCTTCCTTGAGAGTGGCTATGTGTATGCACCTTATGTGCCGCTGCAGACCACGCCTACGATCTTCGGTGTTGAAGACTTCGTGCCCCGTAAGGGAGTCATGACTCGATACGCCAAGAAGATGGTGCGTCCTGACATGTATGGACTGGTTATCTGCCGAGGTCTCAACGACTAAGGTAGACCGGACGTAAGGTCAAAATAGTTAAAGCCCCGTCTCTTTTGAGGCGGGGCTTTCTATTTAGTATTAGATTAATCGAGGACCCCCCATGGCCGTACCTACACTTAGCCCTGCTTCAACTACAAACACCAATGTGCTCCCCGCTACCGGAAGCACAACAAACGTAGCCGCAACGTTACCTTTTGGAATTTATTCTTCGGTTGCTTTCCTTTCTGGCGCCGCCGATCAAGTAGCTTATACCTACAAGAAACTGGGCGGTGATGTATTAGATATTGAGTTAACCGAAGGAAATGTATACTCCGCCTATGAAGAGGCGGTTCTAGAGTATTCTTATATTGTAAACCTTCACCAGACCAAGAACAGTCTTTCGGACTTTCTGGGGTCCGCAACCGCCTCCTTCGATCAGGACGGCCAGATTGTAGCCGGTGATCCCTTATCGGGCTCCAATATTGAATTAAGATATCCCCGCTTTGATTATGGTTATGTTCGACGCGTCTCGGAGCGGATGGCGACGGAGACCAACCTCGGAGGAACCCTTCCTATCTATTCAGGGAGTATTACGACCAAGGCGGGAACCCAAGATTATGACCTCCAAGTCCTTTTGTCTGCATCTTCTTTGACCGAAACGGGGTCCGACTTCTTTGGCCGAGTAAAAGACAAAAGAATTATTGTACGTAAAGTGTTCTTTAAGACCCCCCGCGCTATGTGGCGCTTTTACGGGTATTATGGAGGATTCTCGGTCGTGGGAAACCTACGAACCTATGGTCAGTACGCGGATGATTCCACATTTGAAATTGTTCCCACATGGCAGAACAAACTCCAGGCCATGGCTTATGAAGATGCCTTGTGGACACGTATTTCTCACTATTCTTATGATTTAAAAGACAACCAGCTGCGTCTTTTTCCCCGTCCCGATAGTACAAGCCCCACCAAGTTCTGGGTTCAGTTCAGTATCGAGAATGATTATGAACCCTGGGAGGAAAGCCCTCGTGGCAAGACAGGAATCGAGGGTATCAACAATATGAATACTCTGCCCTTCCAGAATATTCCCTATAAGAACATTAATGCCATCGGTAAACAGTGGATTCGTCGCTTTGCTTTGGCTCTTACAAAAGAGATGCTTGGTCAGATTCGAGGCAAGTTTGCTGTGGTGCCTATTCCTGGAGAGTCGGTAACACTCAACCATGCAGCACTCCTTTCTGAAGCGAAGAGCGAACAAGATGGCCTTCGTGATGAACTGAAGACCATTTTGGACGAGCTAACCTACGCCAACCTGGCCACTGTAGACTCTACCTTGCAAGATTCGGCGAAGAAAGTGCTTGAAAACGTTCCCGCCGGTATATATGTAGGGTAAGTCATGGCTAAGTTTAAGCGCACACAAGAACAGATTCAAGATCGCCGCAAGCAGCGGTACAACTACATCGACAATAAAGAGGTCGAGGAGAACCTTCAGGAAATCGAGTTCATGGCTTCCACTTTGGAGACCATCGACGGCGCCATGCTGCGCTTTGTTGACGAGGACCTGAACCTTTCGGTTACCACGAACGAAGGATTTAAGAAAGTACCAGTTCTCTGGGTGACCGCCGAGCGTGCGTATCAGCTTAAGCAGAATAAAGATCTACGTGATTCGGAAGAGATGCTTATTTTGCCGCTGATCACGGTTAACCGAGCTTCGGTTACCAAAGAGCCAGATTTCCGCGGCAGTGTCTATGCTAATATTTACCCCGAGCCCGACGCTCGCGGGGGCACCATTACCGTTGCGCGCAATATCAATCAGAAAAAGACTGCCGAGTTTCAAAATGCGTTTGCTAAGCGTGGGTACGGCATCAATCAAAAAGTTGCGGGCAAGATGAAAAACACCAATAAGCGCAACATGTCCACGCAACGCACGGTTTACGAGACTATAACCATCCCTCTTCCTACTTGGGTAAAGGTGAGCTATCAAATAACGGCACGTACTGAATATCAGCAGCAGCTCAACCAGCTTATCAGCCCTTTCCTCACGGTGCCCGGCAACTCACGCATGCCGAAGCGTATTCATAATGAAGGTCATTACTATGAAGTATTCATTCAGGGAAACTTCGCTGACAATGCTAATAAGGCTAACTTAGGCATGGCGCACCGTAACTATGAAACCACCATTGATATCGAAGTGTTAGGATATCTCATCGGGGAAGGAGACAATCAGGAGAAGCCTCGAATTGTTCGGCGCGAGAATGCGGTGGAATTTAAGTTTGCAAGAGAAAGAACAATAGTGGGAGATATCCCCGATAATATTAAAGATGGATTTTATAGAGAATAATACCATTGCAACTATTTAGCACTATTTACTTTTGAACATTTTTTGTGCATAGGAGACCCTAACGAATGTCAATTAAAAACTATAGATTTGTATCCCCTGGCGTATTTGTTAATGAAATTGACAACTCTCAACAGCCAGCCTCCCCCGCGGGTCAGGGCCCCGTCATCGTTGGACGCGCCGCCTCAGGCCCCGCGCTTCGCCCTGTAACTGTCGACTCTTTTGAAGAGTTTGTGAGCGTTTTTGGCGCCCCAGCCCCGGGCGGATCCGGTGGCGATGTGTGGCGTCAAGGTAACGACACTAGTGCCCCTACCTATGGAGCATATGCCGCTCAGGCGTATCTGCGCAACAGCTCTCCTCTCACGTATGTTCGCTTGTTGGGGTCTCAGGACTCCGCGGCAACCACAGCTGGGAAGGCCGGCTGGAACCAGAAAAATGCATGGGGCCTCCTGGTAGGCGAAGTGAACAACACCTGGCAAGCATCTGGTTTTGATTTCGTCCTTGGTGGCATTATATACGCCCCTGAAGGCGTCTCCGTCGCTCTGAGTGGAACTGTTGCTCTCTCCGGCGCTGCTGGCCCCACAGCGGGAGGAAATGTTCAGGGATCCAGCTGGATTGTAAAGGACACTGGAACGGCCAAACACTTTAAGATTGTTATGACCGGCTCGGGCCCAGGCTCTGGCGGATCTACCGCTACGACCGTCAACTTCGATCGGACAAGTCCTCAGTACATCCGAAAGGTCCTGAACACCAATCCCCAGCTCACCAACAGCGACCTCACTGATTCGAGCACCCGTTTAAATTATTGGCTTGGTGAAACCTTTGATCGACATGTCGCCGCGAACATCACCGGCTCCACTACTTGGGCCGCTGTCGTCCGTATCAATAACACCGCCGGCGCCTCCAACGGCTCTGGCGGGAACCACCTAGCCGCTCTCCAGTCGGCCCAGACACCGCAGATTATTGCGTGCCGTACCAGCACCAATCCAACGTCGCGACCGCTCTTTAAGCTCCACGCACTGGAGGAGCCTGGCTCTTGGACCAATAAAAACCTTAAGGTGTCCATTCAGGACATCAAGCGCTCCACTAACAATGATACTGACTATGGTACATTTTCGGTGGTCGTTCGTCACATCAGTGACTCGGATAACGTCGTCCAGGCGGTCGAGCAGTTCAGCAATTGCGACCTCAATCCTGACTCCCTGAATTATGTGGGGCGCAAGATTGGTACTCAATACACCCAGTGGGACAGTACTGAACGGCGCTATGTTCAGAAGGGCGATTGGCCTAACAACTCTCGATACATTCGAATAGATCTTAATTCCGACGTCGACGCAGGGCTCACATCCGCTGACTTGCTCCCCTTCGGCTTCGAGGGCATCGTTAAATATAAAGATGATCTGAGCATTACCGGGGCAACCGTCGCGTCTACGTGGCTTACGGGATCTACCAACTATGATCATCCCTCCCCTCCGTCGCTCTACCCAGCAGGCAAGCTACTTCGCACGGCCAACCTGGGAGTTTTGGCTCAGGGCACTGTCACCTTCGGCGGTCTTCCTACAATTGGCGATACGGTTACAATCATAGATGCTGCGGGACTGAGTAAAGCATATATTGGGGCGAACGTTCAAACCCTCACCGTGGATCCACCAGCATTCTCCGTTACTGGTAGCGTCACCGCCGTCGCCCAGTCTCTCTCAGACTGTGTCGACAGCGCTAATGGCCACAACGGCGCGATCACAACGTCGCCGGCCGTCGGGGTTCTCACCCTAACGCAGACCGTGCGCGGCGTTGCCGGAGATACTACCATTGCCAAATCCGAGGCCGGCGCCGTTATTACTGTCGCAGGCTTCACGGGAGGCGATGCCCCTATCTCGACGAACGGAGTCAAAGCTGCTGTATACTACCCGGCGCCCGAACTCCGGACTTCCGCGTCGGCTGGCAACTTGCCCAATAACACCGACGCCTACTTCGGATACCAGACCACAACGACTGCGGGCGGAACTGTATTTGATCGATCCAATATCGATCTTTTGGCCCCCCGCGGCGCGATCGTCGCCAACATGTTCAGCACTGACGCCTCCACAGAGCGCTCCGTCACATTTACGCTTGATGATATTTCGGGCTCCGCGGGCAGCTGGATCAGTGGATCGTTTGCCAAAGCAACGGCACCTGTTCAGTCGCTCACCCGGGTCAACGGCCTCATAGCAGGCGTCCTCGACGCCGGCTTCGATCGGTTCACTGTTCCGCTCTATGCAGGGTTTGACGGCACCGCGGTCACGGAGATGGATCCTTTTGCAAACCGCAACCTTTCTGGCACTCCCACGGACAAAACGAATTATGTTTTTAATTCAATCCGCCAAGCAATTGATTCCCTGGCTGATCCGGAAGTGGTGGAAATGAACATGGCTTCCATCCCAGGTCTTACCCAAGACGGGTTAACCACCAATCTCGTGCGCGTGTGCGAATCACGTGGTGATGCTTTGGCTGTTATTGACCTACCTGATTCCTTCCAGCCTCGCGCAGAAGGCACCGCTGTTGATCGTCTTAATACGCAGAGCACCATCACTACGTTGATTAATGGCCTTCGTTCACGAAACCTTAACTCCTCGTACGGTTGTGCCTACTATCCCTGGGTTCGTGCCCGCGACACTATTAATGGTGCAATGGTTTGGCTACCGCCGTCCGTCCCCGCCATCGGTACTTTCTCTAGCTCCCAGCGCAAGACGCAGGTTTGGTTCGCCCCAGCCGGCTTCAACCGCGGTGGCCTGACTGAAGGTTCCGCCGGCATTCCGGTCGCGGATGTGGCCCATCAGTTGCGCCGTAAGGATCGTGACGATCTTTATAGCGCCAATATTAACCCAATCGCGAAGTTCCCGAACGAGGGCATCGTGATCTTTGGTCAGAAGACACTGCAGGTGACACCTTCCGCTCTGGATCGTATCAATGTTCGTCGCCTGATGATCTTCGTGAAGAAGCGCATCTCTCAGATGGCTGCTACCCTGCTGTTCGACCCGAACGTGGAGCAGACATGGTTGCGCTTCAAGGCACAGGTTGATCCCTTCCTTGCCAACGTGAAGACAAACTTTGGTCTCTCGGACTACAAGGTCGTCCTCGACAAGAGTACAACCACCCCAGAGCTTATTGACCGCAATATTCTCTATGCTCAGATTTTCTTGAAGCCGACCCGCGCTATCGAATACATCGCGATCGACTTCAATATTTCTCGCACGGGGGCTTCGTTCGTCGATTAAAAAGTAAGATGGTGAGGGTCGTTTCTTCGGCCCTCACTATTTAAACTAGAACTTATAGGAGATTATGTAAATGCCATTCTGGACCAGCGCCCTATCCGAGCCGAAACGAGCACATCGCTTTCTGCTTACCTTACCCAACCTCGTCAGTGCCACCGAGGGATATCAGTACGAACAGTACCTGGCCAAGCTTGCAAGCAAGCCGGCTTATAACATCAGTGAGATCAATCACAAGTTCCTTGGGAACACCTACTACTACCCCGGCACGGTTGAGTGGCAGCCCATTGATATCACGATCGTAAATGCGATCAACCCGGACGGCAATAAGCTTCTTATGGATGCACTGGTTAACTCCGGTTATCTCCAGCCTGATGTTCAGGAAGATGTTTTTACTAATCCAGCCCAGGCCCCCGGCACAGTCAACAAGGCTAGTTCTGTTGACGCCATCGGCGCCGTTGTTATCCAGGAACTCGATGGTCAGGGCGGCCTTGTCGGTGAGTGGACGCTGAACAATTCGTTTTTGACGAAGGCAACTTTTGGTAATCTCGATTATAGCAGTGATGAAATCCTTAATATTGAGATCACAGTACGGTATGATTGGGCAGACTACCTTCCCGGTCCTGCTGTTGCAGCTGCCGCCGGGGCATAATATAGAAAGAAGGTGACACTTGGCTAGACGAAGAAACAATTTGGAGCGTACAAGCGCCCCTGCAGCCGATTCCCCCGCTACAACAACCCAAACCGCAAACGCCGACGACTTGTTTTCGTTTGTTACTCCCACTGAATTTGTGGATCTCCCCAGCCAGGGAAGGTTCTACCCTGAAGGGCACCCGCTTCATGGCGTGGACAGCCTAGAGATTCGCCACATGACAGCCAAAGAGGAAGATATTCTTACTTCCGAAACGCTCTTGCGTAAAGGCGTCGCCATTGATCGCTTGTTACAGTCAGTTATGATGGATAAGGACATCAAGGTGGACGATCTTCTCGTAGGAGACAAGAATGCTCTCCTTGTGGCCAGTCGGATCACCGGATTCGGTCCGGACTATCTGGTGACCCTTACATGCCCCAGTTGCGGCGCCGCCAACGAAACAGAGATTGACCTTACTACCCTGGGAATCTCAGACTCAGAAGAGACGCAGGATGCCCAGGTGACTGGAGAGGGTACTTATAAGGTAACTCTTCCGCAGACTGGTGTTACCGTCGAACTGAAGCTTCTTACTTCGGGCGACGAGCGCGCTCTGATGCAGGGTGCCGAAAAACGAAAGAAACTGAAGCTCCCCGAGAATAATGCCACAACGCAGCTGAATGCTTTGATCGTCTCGGCCAACGGTGTAACCGACCGAGCCATGATTACCAAGCTTGTAGGCCTTCTCCCCCTCAGGGACGCGCAATTCGCACGCGCAACCTATGAGGCCATCAAGCCCGACCTAGATATGGGCTTTCCTTTTACATGCGAAAGTTGTAATCACACAACGCGAATGGAGATGCCGCTTACAGCGGAGTTTTTTTGGCCTAAGCGCTAGCTATCAAGAAATCGTTTACGAAGAGTTGTTTGCCTTGAAGCATCATGGCGGCTGGTCGTTTGTAGAGGCCTATAGTCTCCCAATTGCTTTGCGCAGATGGTTTGTCGAACGACTAATTAAAGAGTTCAAGAGAGAAAACGAAGAGATCGAGAAAGCGCAACGCCGTTAAACTTGAGCTTTTTGGTTTCAGAACTATTTATATATTGAGGATCTCAGAATGCCGAAGCACGTAAAACTGAATTTAAATCACAAAGACGGCGCTGTCATCAAGGAAAGTTTCTATAGTGACTTTTCTAATGACGTACATTTTTTAATGCAAAGCCTATATAATGGCCGCGCCCCCGATCTTAAAATTAGTCTGTCGGGTAATCAAAGTCAGATCATGTCCTTCTTTACAGCTTTGCAGCGAGAAAAGCGCTATATGGATGCGTTTATGAAGCACGGTCTTAATAATGCACAAACAATGAGTTCCAAGTACAAGCTGGACGACGCTGTTCGAAAGTTTGAATTCGAAACTGGTCTTCGATGGCCTTTTACCCAATAAGAGGACGATAGTTAATGGCCGAGTTACAAGAGGAAACAGTCAGAAAACTTAATGCTCTCTTAGAGAAGCTGGCGAAGGATAAATCAACGTCGGACACGGCCTCTCCAGGGAGCAGATCTTCCGCGACCGGCATCGGCGCAGGCCTCGATGCTAAGGTCTATGAAAAAGAGATTAAATCCCTGACGGAGGCGATAGAAGACGCCGATAAACAGTACTCCAAGTTTTTTGATTCTCTCGAACGGAGTCAGTCCCTCGAAACATTAAATCTTCAGAAAGGGATTGCTGAACTCCGCAAAGAGCTGGCTGGGCTCGAAGAGGGTTCGGAGAGCGCGGCCAGACTAAAGACTGAGATAGAGGGTTTAGAGGGAGAACTTAAAAAAGTAGGCGCCGAACAAAGCGCCAGCACGGAGCTGAACCGTCTAGGCTCCTCGATGCTCGGCCTCACTACCAAAGCCGGAGGGGTAAGTGAGAAGTTAATTAATTTAGGAAAGAAATTTAAAGAATCGGGCGCCCAAGGCGGCTCATTTAGTAAGGTCTTAAAGGACGGCTTCAAGAGTCTTGGCATTAATGTAGCTGCTAAGGCCCTGAGTGCGTTTGTAAGCCAAACTGTCGGTTTAATCAAAGCTCAGGATGAGGCCATTTCTTCTTTTCGGAAGGCGACTGGAGCTTCGGCTGAATATAATTATGAAATAACTCAGACTGAACGACGCAACTTTGCAGCCGGTGTGAGTGCTGCAGACTCCGCGAAAGCCTTTGAAGGTCTTTTTACTAACTTTTCTGCTTTCACCCAGCTTAATCAGTCCGAAAGAGCAGGTCTTATAGATACCACTGTTAATCTAGAGAAGCTAGGGGTTAGTGCACAAACAACCGGTAAAATCTTTGATCAGGCAATGCGCGGATCGGGCATGAGCGCCTCTCAAGCAAATGACCTGGTGTTGGACCTGGCTGGATCCGCCAAGAGCCTCGGGGTGCCCATGAGCAAAATGGCCGACGATTTCGCCGGCTCCTTTGGGGAACTCTCTAAGTACGGCGATGGAGCCATTGAGGTCTTTAAGGGTCTTGCTGTGCAAGCTAAGAACACCGGCCTGGAAGTTAATCAGTTGCTTAATATAACGAAGCAGTTTGATACGTTTGAGGGGGCCGCCACGGCTGTCGGCAAGCTCAATGCGATTCTGGGCGGACCATATCTTAACTCGATCGACCTGCTTAATGCCAAAGAAGAAGATCGAATTAAAATTCTGCGGCGCCAAGTAGACATGGCCGGCATTTCGTTTGATGCCCTCGACAGATATGAACAGCTGGCCATCTCCAGCGCCCTGAATATGTCGGTTGAAGAGGCCAATCGCCTCTTCCGCATGTCCAAAGAGGAGCACGAGCTTGAAGCCATGCGACAAGAAGAACTTCAAAAACAAGCAGAAACAGTCCAGACGATGACCGCACAACTCAAGAGCGCCCTGATGGCTCTGGCCGTTGATCTCCGACCCGTAGTCGAAAACGTCATTATCCCCATGATCCAGGGGTTTGCAAAACTCATGAAAGGTATCGGAGGGGCTATCAACAAGCTCGGCACATTTGCCAAGGTGGCCATGTTCGCTGCGGGAATTGCCGCGCTCATCGGTGCGCCCTTCACCGGAGGAGCGTCGCTGGTCACATATGCAGCTATTGCGGGAACTGCCGGAGTCGCCACCATGGGTGCAGGAGGTAACGATGCGGCCGCCCCCATCACGCCGCGCTTCCAGGATGGGGGCACAATTGCCACCGGCGAAGCTATTGTGCACCCGGGAGAAATGGTAATTACGGGAGGTCAAGGCTCCCAGGTTGTTTCACAAGCAGATTTCAAAGAGCTTATCGATGGGATCAAGAAATTAACTGCCGGCGGATCAAGTACGAATCCAATTCAGTTGGCGGTCTATATAGGTCAAGAGAAGGTTGATGAGATTGTCGTTAAAGCCATCGGCTCAGAAGCAGGACGACGGGTGCTTTCACCCTACTCGATGGTATAGGAGCGATTAGATGGCACAATCAATGAAAGTTGCACCGGCCTTAAGAACGAACTCTTTCTTTCAGATTGAGATTAATCACTTGCCCACCGCCGGAGGGAAGCACAACAAGCCTATTCTTTTTGAAGGGTGGGTGACCGAATTTAGTGATCAATTTTCCTCTAACTGGAATTCGGAAACGGTATATGGTCGCATGGACCCACTCGCTACCTTTCAAAATACACAGCGCGAAATCAGCCTCGGGTTCGATGTGGTCTCGGACAACTGGCAACAAGCCCAGCAAAACTTAGCGAAGGTTAATCGTTTTATTGAGTTTCTCTACCCAGTTTACGAAATGTCCAAAGATCAAGATGGCAACAATCTCGCCGCTCGACATCAACAAAACACCCTTAAGGCGTCACCCTTGCTAAGCGTACGCTGGACTAACCTCATGGCTAGTTCTTTTAATAATGCACCCCTCATTGGATATATCGGAGGGCTCCAATACGCTCCGGATGTTTCCCAGGGGGGGTTTGTACTCAAAAATGAGGAAATAGCATCGCTGAGAATGACCGGTACACCAGAGCAGATACCTAATCCTCCTGGTCACGACGCTGACGGCAACCAGACATATGAGTTTGAGATAGATACGATTACACACCGGTCGTACATTCCCAAAGTCCTATCTCTAAACTTTACCCTCACCGTAATGCACACTCATTTAGGGGGCTGGTATCTGAAAGATGGCTCCTATTATTTTGGATCAGAGGAAATCGATGGTAGCTTCCCCAATGCCCGAGTGAGTACAATTCGCACAGAAAAAGTTCAGCGCACCGCAAACAGCGAGGGGGAGCTGCTTAACCAAGCCATTGTCTCAGGATCCAGCGAACAATACCTGCAAAACCAGGTGCTAGGAGGATAAACATGCCAGTACGTTACGATAACCGCAGAATCCTTTTAAACAAAGATGAGCTGTATGAAAAATTTATGGATAAACGTGGTGTGAAGGCGATCCGCCAATGGAGCACCGGCCGCCTCAATTATCCCACGGTGGCCGACATGGCTAGTATCAACCAAAGTCAGCACATCTGGAAAGCTGGCGATCGGTATTATAAGCTGGCAATAACATATTATGGAAACGCACAGTATTGGTGGGTCATCGCCCTTTTTAATCAAAAGCCCACTGAGGGCGATGTGAAGTTGGGCGATGTGCTTAACATCCCTCTTCCACTGGAGGCGATACTCCGGGTGTACGATAGGTAAGGTGTAGCTCATGGCAGACAACAGGAAAACAGTCTTGGGCCTCAATGCGGACCAATACAAGACCGCGGGGCTCGACCTCCTGGACGCCGCTGTAGGTGGCCTCTCCGCAGTCGGGGGGACAGTGAAAGAAGCCGTCTCCGCCGGCGCCCTGGCAACCAATCTCCGTGATGCGGTGTCGGCCACTGATGAGCAGGCCATCGCCGGCCTCTTCAATGTTATGCGGAACTATGGCGAAATTCTTTTATTTAATGACGCCTATTATGATTTCTTTGGGGAGGACTATTATACTCACTATGCCCAAGATAGTATCGTGAGAGAGATGTCCAACATCCCAGATGCTAGAACAGCTCAGGCTTTCCTGGGCCCCCAGGGCCCTTCCCCCTATTATGAGAAAGACCGCATCCAGGGAGGGTCTCCCATGGATGCTGATAATGGTATCATCGCTGCAGGAACAGAAGACGAGGTACAGTCAGGAACTTATTTCCGCAGCACCTATGTAGATTTTAAAAAAATAGGATATATCACAGCCCTCAATCCCCGTTATCAGCCCCAATTTCGACTTGTCAAAAGTGACGCAGTGTTTTCTGGTAATGCGAAAAACTTTTTTAAAGAAACGAAGTGGAAGTGGGACAAGGCCAAATATAAGCTGGCCTGGTGGAATCTAGACGAGGAGCAGGGAGCCGAAGATTTCGACTCTCATTGTCCGAACCCGGTGACAGTACCGGGCGACGGTCGAGTTATGTTCCGTTATGAACTGGACTTCACCACCACTGGCCAGAAACTCTCGAACGCCACAACGCAGGTTCTTGAAGAGAAAGAAGGATGTTATTTTATTTCTCCGAGTATTCTAAATGCCCTCGCGCGCCGCGGCGTCCACTTTCGGGACCTCGGTAAAAGCAGCGACACCAACGCCGCGTCCTATGCTGCGCGAAGCGCCCTATATACGAATCTTTACGCCCACCTGATGGAGTTGCTCGTCTACATCGCGGGCCTAGAAAAAGGTTTTGCTGATTCTCCGTACGGCGGCCAGGATGAAGGTGTCGACATGAAGTATCAGTTCCTCCAAAATGCGTTGGCGTACGGGGGCA
>Ga0163180_10001044_pt1 | contig 15805 bp, 11 predicted proteins | sample AtlANTMetagenome_2_FD_109647 | JGI IMG/M metagenome (GOLD analysis project Ga0163180, IMG submission 109647) | Marine eukaryotic phytoplankton communities from the Atlantic Ocean - Atlantic ANT 4 Metagenome | ecosystem: Environmental > Aquatic > Marine > Oceanic | place: North Atlantic Ocean...
CTTATATGTTGGCCCTCCTGGAGTCGATACTCTTTCTTTTCCTAATTCGGCAAAATCGTTGGCAAAAATCTTTAACTGAGCCTTGATGCTCTTTTTAGCTGCGAAAGGGTTTGAGCCATCATACGTAAATGTGAAACTTTTAATGCCGGCTCCAAAGCCGCGGCGCGCACCGCTACTTAAGAAATCGCCGATTTCCGCCTCCGAGTTAAAGGTGTTGAAGATGATCGGGACCTCTGTTTCGCGTGTGTTGTCGCTTCCAGTCTGACCGGGATTAGGTTCACCTAACACAGTTTTATACAGCTGAATTTGAGGCACTAATGATGATTCTTGTGCTGGGGTAATGTTATCTAAAAAGAACTGGTCTGGATGAGCCGTTAGAAGATTAATGAAACCGAAGGCTCCATCCTGGGGCGACACATTTAGAGGAATGCATGCATTGCCGTTATATCCAAAAGTCCACTCTTCACTGCGATCCGGCGCAGTTTCACTTTCGGCAATATGATCAAGCCAAGATGTGGAAGCTTCCGATCGAGGGTCGCTGCCGCCGCGGCCGTCCCGTCCAATTGGGGTGGTCACCTCCGTATCATAGGGGTGAACAGCCCGTTGAGTTTGGTTAGATTGAAGAGGATCCCATCGATCGTTGAGGCCGGCGGCGCCCATATAGGTGCGCACTTGGGGCAAATAAGGAAGGCGTTTACCCATACGACCATCTATTGCGCGCTCTTTATATTGCGCTAAAGGAAATATCTTTGCCAAGAGATAACACTGTTCGCGATAACCAGCTTTCTCGTAAAGCCCCAACAAGCGCTCAGTACGTGCGCGAGCGCGGTCAGTCATTGCGCTTTTCGCGTCCATATAACGATCAAGGGCTGCTTGAGCTGCTGGATCCCCGCTAGCAAGACCGGCGGCCGTATCCAACACATCTCTCATTGCTGCACTCAATTCGTCGCGGGTATCTCGGTGCTCTTTCTGAAGTGCTAAATTGTAGATGAAGTCTTGCCACAGAACAAAGGCAAAGGTGTAGTAGGATTCGCCAAAAGCACACAGACATTTCATGTAAGGCATTCTCCAACTAAGCCAGCCGGGTTGAGTGCCTCCAATAGTCTCATGCGCCCAAGGTTTGGGCGCCGTGCTATAGGGGATCATATGAAGAAAACCGGTCGAATGAGATAGGTCACATGTATATTTTAAAGAGGATAGCACACCGTCAGTGCGCGCGAATCGGTGTCCGGAGCCATTGACAGTAAGACTCGGGTGGGGAGTAACGCCGTCGTCGAGCGTGGTACCTGGGGCTGCTGCAATTGGCCACGCGTTATTGTTGGGGTCAGAAGAGAAACTTTGTCCATAGGTCACGTGAAAGTCGGTGGGGGCGCCCAGTCCGTATCTGGTCGGACCTTGCCTGTATCCTACTATACGAGCGGCGCGCGCAGCATGATTCATATTGTCGGTGAGTTCGAAGAAGGGGATCATCGCGTTCTTTACTCCGGAGTTGGCCGTAGAATTACAACGCGCATAGGTTGTTCCGGCGCCCAACTCATCCCAATCAGACTGTGATATTTGATCCCAGAGATATTTCAAATTGTTATTGATGGCTAAATTCATAGTGTCCCATAAAGCCAACGTGTCTGCCCCATGAGTGCCCGCCACACTGCACGGACTTCCTTGCATAGCTAGCCAATGTACGCGCCGATCACCGGCGGTAGCCGAAGTTACGCGAGGATCTCCATAAAACATATCGTCGGCGGTTCCCGCTGTCGCGGCTGGCATATGTGTTGCGTGACTCTGGGCCACACAATCTCTATTAACAGACATAACGTATCCCTCTTCCTATAACCCCAACATAGATAACGCTTCGCTCAATTCAAGAGGAATGCGCAGCACCTCTCCAGGCTTCAAATGAGCTTCCGTTGGTTTGTTGTTGAACCATGCGATAATCCACCAGTACGTCGGCGAATTGTAATAAACCTGGGCTAATTGATAGTAGCGATCTCCATATTTCCATATATGATCCGTAGTAGCGAGAGAATCTTTCATCACGGTGTTAGGGTGAAATATCATAGGGGTGGCAAATTGAATTAAGTTACCTACAGGATACGGGGGTACTCGATTGCGCCGTAACGGTGCATAGTATAAACTGCGGTTAGATACGCGTTGTGATTTCATATATCGGCTGACTGCCATAAAATTTCTCCTTTTTGGTTAATCAGGGGCTCTCTTCATCAGTGACTTCATCGGCGTTTTGTGCGACTCCGGAACCTTCGGGTAGTTGCTCCGGGTTTGTAGAAGGTGCTGATGTTTGTATAACATTCTCGCGATGATAATTAAGGCGCCCGGGCATGCCCTTTTTAAATGCGGGATCAATAGAATACGGATAAGGACGACTCCCCTGAGTCGTTATCGACTCGCCTCTCCATGTAAATGTGCCGTTGGCGTCGTCCCCAGTATGAGTGTTAAGCCACCAACCCATTCGTTTCTCATGTAGAACACCAAAATCAAGGTTCACTTCTATAAGTTTAGGCAATAACAAGTGCCCCGTCTGACCGAAGTTTCCTTCAAATATTCCAGCCTCTCCTTCAAGATTATAGTTAACAGTAAAGTTGCGCACATAGGCCAAAACACCAAGGTCGTCGCTTAAGGTGGATTCAGCTCCTCTCTCTGCACCAAACTCCGACGATCCCATCAAACGATCGGCTTGCTCATTTACGTCCCCGGCGCCGGGCTGGGGAGCAGTCTTCCGGGCGTAGTTAATCATTGAATTCGCTAGAAGATCTGCTATTTGAATGCGTATAAGGGGTGATTGAGTAATAGTACCATCATAGATAGCCCCGTTCGCACCGTTGGTGTTAAACTTTGTGTAAGAGGGATAAAGGGAAGAAATCAATGTCTGTAGTTCTGCCATATTTTGCTTGGCCTCAAAGATATCGGCGGCGACCACCTTAAACCCCAGCGACACACTCCTTTCCGTGTTCTTAAACATGACAATCGGATCGATTCGTCCATACACCACTTCACTATTCCAGTTAGTATTCCATGTCTCGTTAAAGGCAGTAATAAATGCTTTAAATGAAGCTCGTCCTGCCGTTGGGTTTACCCCCACTCGCGAGAATGTGATACGCAACCCTTGTTCGTATAGAATATCAGTTCCATTCGTAGCTTTGTTAGGGCTATGAAGGCTTTTAGATTTCTGATCTAAACGCGTAAGGTATCGGAGATATTTGCTCTGAGCACTCATGTATACATTGTTCCTCTTTTACTTATGGATTCACAGCACCGGTGGAATTCTGATCGTAGACCTCTTGTGCTGCGCCCTCTGCTATAGTATATACCTTTTCATCAAACTTTTCATCACCAATATAAATAGGCATTGTGACAGTATAAGAATCGCCCCCGCCGGCCGACATTGGTGCTGAGCCCTGGGCCCCGGCTACAGGTGCTGCAGTAGCCACTTCAGCAACCGCACCACCAAACTTTTCAAACATCATCGCTGCCATTCCTAGAGTGAGCGGATTGGTGTCATTAATCGCCTCGCGCATACCTTCGAATACCGAACGTACTTCCCGTAATTCGCGAATACCTCCCATGCCAGATAAAGCCTCTAAAGCTGTTGCCATCCCTTGATAATTGGTGGTGTCTTGCTTTGTATCACTACCAAAGAGCTTCATAACTGCGGCGCCGGCAATTGCAATGGTTCCCAAAACAGCAGCGCCTGCTGCGGTGATGGGGTTTCCAAAAGCAGCTACCGCCCCGGCAAGACCGACGAAAGCAGCAGCCATGAGCCCGACACCTATGGCAAAATTTTGTAGACCAATGGAGTCCATATCAGCCAGGGCGGTGGCCATCTCAGCCAGTCCGGACGCTGCAATTCCTATCCCGGCGCCGATGCCGAAGACGGCCGCACCAAGAGCCAACATGGATAACATAGCGGGTCCGCTGAGTGCATTCATTTTGGTGAGAGCAAACACAAGAAGCCCCACCGCTTTTGCCACCACCATAATGGCCGCTCCGGCGGCCCAGCCACTTTCAGCTTCATCGAATGCGGTTACCAAGTTAGCCATTCCGGTGGCAGCAAAATAAATACCTCCACCGATCATGAGCACTGCGGCGCCAACTGCCAGAATCGACAGCGACAGTGCTGTTAAGGAAGGGGCTCCGCGACGTGCACTGTTGGCTAGATCGTCAGTGCCTCGCGCGCCTTGATGTTGTCCAGCCGCGGCTGCAGGCATCACCTTTGCAATAAAGCCGAAAGCGAGTCCTATAGCTTTTACAATCGGTGCCAATACATAGAGCGCGGCGGAGGTTAAGCCAATCCACATGAACCATTCACCCCAATCTTCAAGCAAAGGAATCAAAGTCTCTTCTAAGAAAACAGTCAACTTTTCAATCAACGGCACCAGAATGGGTACCATCTTCATCAGTGCATTGTTGAGTTTTTCCTGCATATCTTTCATTTCTTGTGCTTTGCGCGCCTGTTCTTCATATTCTGCTGAAGTCATGCTCATTTCACCATTCAATTCTTCATAGTTTCCAGACATCATCATCGCAAGATCTGCGACGCTATCAAGCCCCATGGCTTGCGCGTAAAACTTTCTCTGATAATAGCTCATATTGTCAAATTCTAGTCCCGCATCCTGCAGGGCGCCGCGGAGAGCATCGAAACGTGCTGAAGGATCTGTTTCCATCATCATATCCATTGCATTAACTGCATTGGTACCAATTGCGGCATTCAACATACCCGCTGCCTCGGCTGCGCCTTCGAAAGTATCGAATTTCTCTACGACTTTAAGCATCTTGCCCAATTCCATACCGGTAATTTTAGCACGGCGGGCCAAATCTTTAAAGGCTTGCTCGCCCTGACTTCCAAGTTTAGCAATGGAATTGCCGGCGGCTGCAAAATCGCGCGCCATCTGTTGGGGTGCTACTCCAATTTGAAGAGCGAGCGCGTTAAGTTCGCGCGCTGTTTTTGCTGCTTCTTGTCCGGACTGACCGAACACTTTCATCGAAATTTCCATTCCCTTAGTGACGTCATCAACAGCCACTCCAAATTCACCCAACATGGCGACTGTATTGCCCATTTCTATTTGAGCAGCCGAACTTGCGCGACTAAATCCGGTAGTGTTCATCCACAGACTTTGCATACTTTTGCTTGCTTCTTCCGTGCTGACACCAAGCTCGCGCGTTTCCTCGTACACAGCTGTCAGCGATGCGGCTGCTTTTTCGCTGGCGCCTGTGGCTTGGCGAAAACTAGCCGTCATCTTATCGACAGCGAAAGCAACCCCTATTATAGCGTTAACGATTCCCATTCCAATACCTGCGGCCATGCCACCTAGCGCTGCAGCAAGTCCTTTGGCGCCTTTCTTACCAGCGGCTTTTTCCAGCTTTTTAGCAAGATTCGCGACTTTTCCAACCAAGCCAGATGAGTAGTCCGATGAATTAAGCATGGCAGCTGCTAATTTTTCACCTTGAGCCGACATGTCTGTCGCAATGCCCGTTAATTCTTCGAAGGTCGACTTCATTTGGACCGAAGTTCGACGGGTGCGGCTTAGCGTCTCGGATGTCTCGTTGTAAAGAGCATTAAACGCTTCAAGCGCTGCCATTTCAGCGCGCTGTAGCTCTAAAGTTTCTTCACGAATTCGTTTTTGAAGTAAGCGTTTTCCTTCGAGAGTGTCTTCTATTACAAGCGCGCGCTGCATTTCTTCAATCTCATTCCTGATAGCAATGACCTTATCGTTGCGCAGGCGGTATTCGTCTTCAAGGAGCAGCTTCTGCTTAGTCGCTAATTCTACTAGTTGCTCTGAGGCTTCAGTTGAAGCTTGAATAGCTTCTAATTGTTTGCCCGTTAACTTCTCCAACTCAGCAGCCTGTGCTGTTAGGTCCATCTCTTTTAATTGAGCAATTATTTCGGATACATCAACAGCCACTAAAAATACCTCTTTTTACAGCATACTAGTAAATAGTTTAAACTAAAAAAGATGAGTCCTTTACGAACTCACCTTTTTCGTGGAGGGTCCCCCATGCCGGGTGGCGGCGGGGGTTGATTAAATTTGTTAAGGGTCTGAGAGCTTGATCCGCCGGCGGAGGAGCCTTTTTGTGCCTTTTCAGCGGCTTCTTTTTCGGCTTCTAATTGCTTAATGAGGCGTTTAACGAACCACATCCGCAACCCTACGGGTAGGTTATAAGCTTCTGAGAATGACCAACCGCCTGAATATTTAAGGAAGAAGAACTGTTCATAGACATCTTCCATATATTCATCGGTCAGGCCAAAAAAAGTCCGCAGTCAGCGGCACCTCCATGTCGTTAGTATAGTCACAGTGATCACACTCAAAGTGCTGCGTAAGATCGATATCCGGGGATGCTAATTTATATACATTTCTCAAACGTCGAGAATCACGTGAGGGAATATTCTGAATAAGATAATTAATTGCATCTTGCGAGCTGTCACCATTGACCGCCACAATTAAATTACGTAGTTGCGTAGTAATCACCGCATCTCGCTTGTTTTTGCTACGCGGACCCTTTTGTACACTATTCAAAAACCTTCTTTCGTCAGCGCCCGTTAATAATCGGAACGTCACAGTCAATTCTGTTACAGGGAGCTTTAAATCAAACGTACCATCATTATTATCCGTGGCTTCCAATACATCAAAAGTAGCTCCTCTAAGGATCTCTGCTTCGTTAAGGTCGAAAGCATATTTTTGAACGGTACCGCAATCCGGACATGTAACCGATGTTTCGTAGTCGCTTCCATAACCGCTGCAGCGGGCCGCGACGATTAATGCGTTTCGATCTCCAATTAAAAGGGAATCTGCATTCACACGCCTATCCACAATAATACTTTGCAATACTCTGTCGACAGCAACACCTTTTTTGATAAGACTACGCGAAGTAAGCATATCTTCTTCCTTTGCGGTCATCTGGCGAATCTCCAGTGTATCACACCCATGAAGGGGATGGTTGGCGGGATAATATTTTCCTTCCGACGGAAGATCCACAAACTCAGTCGGAACCACAAACGAAAACGTAGCGTTCGCCGTTTCAGAACCGGTAGGCTCGTCGATTAGGTCTGGGGGTGGGGCGCCATCTTGCGTCGTGGCGCCGGTTTTGGGGTTACCAACCCTACCTCTATTTCTTGACAAATTTCACCTCTTTTTAATTTTGGTTTTTATTAAGCGCTATTAACGCCGAAGAATGAAGTCCCCTCAGTTGGCCCAGCGGACTTGTTAGTTGTCTCTACGCGAGCCCAGTCATACTTAAGGGTGACTGTAAGTTCTGTTAAATCATCGTTACCATATTCTAAATCACCATATTTCAAATCAGTAATAAATGCATTCCAAAGGGTCCATGTTTCTAGATTGTTACCTTCTGCGTCAATTTGCTGAATAGTTACAGTGCCAAGAGCAGCTGCTGATTTCGCTTTCGACATAGTGGTGCGATCGCTTACAGTGGCAGGAGGTTGATAACCTGATGCCTGTACAATATCCGATAAGGTAGCGGTCATATCTGGATCCACCGGATCAACTAAAGTTACCGCCACATCATTCCACGTAACTGAGCCTGGGTAGTAGAACGTATGATTCAAGTACTTATGCTCGGCAGCTGCAATAGCGAACGAAGGCTTAGCAACACTCTTCGCATACCACAAAGCAGCTGCATCGCCGGTAGTACCGGACGAAATGCCATCAAAAGATACTACAAATCTAAAATTTCTTTTCGGATCTGCGAGGGTGGAGTCTTCTCCAAAGTTAGTTGACCAAAATGCCATTGTTTAAATTTCCTTTAATCTAAATTAATTAGTGATAACTAAAGTTTTTAGTCATCAAAAGATGCACCAGTCGAAAGAACCACGAAGTCAATCGCAATGTATTCGATAGCACGGGCTGGCTTAATCATGATCTTAGCGTACATGACGTTTTGATCGATTAAGTCGGGGGTAGTAGTGTTTTCGTCCAATACTAAACGATAATCTGTGATACCATAGCCCGCTAACACGTTGGATAGGAAAGGCTCAACCAGATTCTTGAAACGTAGCCACGTGGCTTCCACATTCTGCTCGAAAAGCACCTGAGTAGCAAGAATAGAAATCTGCTTTTTAAGGTAGATAACAAGTCGACGGACATTAATTCGATCAAGTGCACTGGGAAGTTCTTGAAGGGTTTTCTGTCCAAACACCACAATTCCACTAGATGGGAAGGATGCAATGGGATTGATTCGTGCCTCGTACAGTGTGTCGCGATCTTTGGAAACCAAGCGTTCGCTCACAGCGGTGATGGGGATGCCAGCAGCGCCATCGGTCAATCCGCCGCGGTTAAAGCCGGCGGGAGCAAACCACACATCGGTGCTAGCTTGTGAAGACGCGAAAACGCCCAACATAGCGGCAGTAGGTGGAATCCACAAGAGAGTCCCCGTGTTAGAATCACGGGTCTGCACCCATGGGTAAAAAGTACACCCATAGCTCGAATCGAGGCGACGATTTTTCAGCGCCGTAGCTGCCGAGTTGGGTGTGGTGCCAATTCGACTCTTCTTGTCAGCATAATACTTTTCATGGGCCGGAATGTATACATCCGGCAAATCGATTAAGCCGAGTGCATCAGCGCGCTCTGCGCACACATTGATGAGATGAGTAGTTAGATTCCCCAATGTCAAACCGGGGGCCGATAACATATTCATATTTAGATATTCAGGATCCGAGACTGTATCAATAGCTCTTTTCCAGGTATTGTATACATAACTATTTGTCTCAGTCGAAGTTGAACTCATACTGTCGTTATAAAGAGGATCAGGATATTTAATATCAAATCCATCGAAGCCGCCCCAGAAAGGAGCAGTAAACTGATTATAATCCGCATCTAAGAGAGCAGCATAGTCATTGGTAGCCGAATAAGAGCTTCCCAAGACTCGCGAACCAGACTGATAGAAGTACTGCGACGCATTCAAGCGCACAACGTCATCTAAGCTGAAAACGTAAGACCAAGGATCTACACCTAATTCAAAATTAGCAGAATCAGTAGGATCGTCTGGAAAGCTCGCATAGAGTAAGTTATGATAGTCTTTAACAGACTCATCCGAACGCGTGCTGGAAGCTTCTCGGGTGGTTTGCATGCCAAAGTAAGCGTTTGTAGGATCGCTCAGTCCGCCATCCGATGCCGATAAGCGCACTCGCACATAAGGGAATGAAAGAGAACCGGTGCAGATGGTATTTTCTCGGGCATTGGCGCCCGTCTTGGTGTTGCAAGAGGTTCCGCCCGATAGAAACGGCATCCTGCCGGCGGCCCAACACATGCCGCTTTCGTTCGGTGGAGCCACTGAGGCAACCGCATAGGGAGTACCCAGGGCGCCGGTAACATATGTAGCCCACGCCTCAGAACCATTATTGGTCAGATTTGTAATACCCTTGAAGCGAGGTGGCGCTATATAGCCAAAAGGCAACAGAAGTGGATCAGTTGCGCCGGCTTCTACATCTGCATTCATTTCTACGCGAACGAAATTAGATAGATTCGGAAAATCTCCATAAGTCTTAAGCCTGCGCGCAGTGGAGTCCCATTCTTGAAATTGATCTCCAATGCGACGTGCAATGAAGTTGGGAGAAGTAGGATCTAAAGTTAGGTTGTCATATCTCTCCAAGAGCACTATATTGCTATCCGTGTCCATTAGAGAACGTAATACCAAGGAAAAGGATCCATAATCACTTGTAGTTGTATTGGATTGACGGATCTTCTCGATGGAAACTTTAACGTTTTTCTGAAGCCATTGCCCATGTCCGCGGCCGTGCAGTCGGAAAAGCTTTTGAGCATTGAACGGTACATAATCAGCGGACGCTTTCAAGTCCTGACCAATAAACCAGCCAGCGACTGCTTCGCGGGCATTTTGGTTTTTAAGTCTAGAGGGCCCAATAGTACTGGTCGTACCGGGCTTAGAGGCGGCTGAAGCACTGCCGATCATAAGCATGACAGCTTGAGCATCGCCAGTTAAGCTATTATCGCGGATTTCTTGCTCATAGCTTTCGCCCAACCAATAATCTTTGGCCGAAGCAGACGGGTAGAATGCACCCGGAGTGCTCACTAATTGAGGATTTGTGTTCACTCTCTTACGAAGAAAGTTGCTACTAGTATCATCAAAGCCGAACCGGAGTGTTTCTTGTCCAGTAGTTCCGGTGACAACCAAAGTAAACAAGTTATTGCTATCATTACCAATTACTGTGTTCAAACTCGCGGTAGAGTCAATGGCTGATTTGCCACCATCAGCGGCGCCGATGAAACCTTGGCCGCCGCGAATAGTACCACTAAGTGCAATGGCTCCATCGTTAACATAAAAGACAGCGCCTAGGCGCATGTCACCCAGAGTAGCGTCAGAACCACTCTCACAAAGCCACAAAGCATATGCGCCACCGCTCTCCAGAGGGATGTTGCTAGGAGTATTATCGGTCTGCCATCCTGCCTGTGCAGCGACGGTACCGTCATTTTGTGCATGCTGGTAACCAAGAGTTCGTACATAAGTTAAAGGGGCCACATTCGCAGCCAGGAACGCTTGTGCTGCGTAGGTGCCGTACATTGGCGATTGGAAATTGCCATCGCGGGAAATATCTCCTCCGCCGGCGCCTGGGACCGCTGGTCCAAAAAACTCGACGAATTCCGAGTAAGAAGTTGCCTTAACGGGCTGCATCGAAATGCCGCGACTGGCACGACCAATGACTACAGGTCCAATTGAATCTGCGGATTTGGGTATAAAAGAGTTATCGATCTCGTTGATGAAAACACCTGGGGATACGAACTTAAAGTTTTTCACTGACATATTTTGTTCCTCTGATAAATCGAATCATATGATAGCACGATCATAATTTAAATAGTATTTTGAAATCCAAACGGCTCCTGAAGTGTTAAGAAAAATCAAGTTTCACTTCAGGATGTCACCAAATAAGTTTGGGACACCCGGAGGGGCTACAGTTTCTTGGGGAAAATGATATTCTACCACATTTTCGTCCACTTTTACAATCGGTCGATCGTCGTTGTCGCCTTCACCGATCAGGTAGCCGAGAACACGGATCGTAATTTCGGAGCTAAACATTCTCATATCCTCCCCAAGATTGTTAATGTTGTTTGATTGGGCGAAATTCTGGTCAATGAAGCATTCGTACAGATGACCGTTACGCTTCAACACAAACGAATTAATCTGCCCTGTCCGCGTGATAAAGGGGGTCAGCAAGCTATTCATCTGCTGTTGGTATTCACTCTTGATGGTAATCTTATAATCAATGTTAACATAAACCGGAATGGGAATAGAAAGCGACTGTACAACGATTTTTTTGTTGACTCTCGGATAGTTTCTTTGTTTGGTGCCACCAGTCTCGCTTTCGCCGCGTGTTCCTGCGGCCACAGCAAAATTACGTGTTTTATCTTCCACAATACGGCGAGCGATTACAAAACGCCCCGATCGTCCATTCTTTCGATTGGAATAATAATGTGCCTGAAACGATCCTTTGCGTTCAGGATCTTTAACGATGTTTGTACGCTCTACGCTTACCAAAGGCAACTTTAACGCACCCCCATCATCTCGAAGCTCTTTTCTGTTCTTGATCTGGTAAGCGCGTTCTGGTACTTGCCACAAGACAGGAACATCACTCCATCCCTCATTAGTGCGCGCTTTAAGCTTCAAATCTCCGCGCATCCAATTCATCATAGCCGCGTCAATGGTCTCAATAGATGATTCAAGCATACCTACTTCTTTCAAAGTAAGTCGCGGAGTGTCCGCTGGAATCATAGCAAAATCAAAATTCTTAGGTAGCATCGAAAAGTCCCTTTCTGGCGCGTTTACATGTGGCAGCGATTTCAAAACTGTGATCCACCTGACCAAACAGCTTTTTTGGCTCCGACAATTTTACAATCTCGTAATAATAATCTCCATACAGTACAAAATCACCTTCGCGGACATACATATCTTGGTCTTCTGTTAAGCGTCTGCGATGGAAATGTACTAAAATTTCCCACGACTTGTCCACACCCATCCCTTCCAAGTAAGTGGTGGAATAATCCGTAAATTCTACTAAAGCATACACACGGACCGGGGGAAGGTAAGTTTTCTCAATAGCTTCACCATATAAAGGATGAAAATTAGTCGCATCCATATCAATGGGATAATACAAGATTTGCTGACCGATAACCTTTTCAATAAGCTCATCGTTAACTTGTTTTACAAGATCTCGTTCTTTCTTACCAAGAAATAAGGGAGGAGGCGGTGCTTCTGGTCTTTTCCATTCATCGGCCATCTCTTATTATCCTACAAATATTGGCAACGGACTCTGTTTAAAGGTTTCCGCTGTAGCGGTTGCTTTTTCATTGTCTTGTTTGACCAACTCCACATATTCCATCTCTTTGAGAAGTTCTCGAAGCTTATCTTTTAACGCAGCTTGTTCATCTTTAGCTTGACTTAACAATTCGGAGTGATTAAGGGTCACACTCTCGCCAGGAATCGGCATTGTGGTGAATTTGCCGCGCACTTGTCCCAACATCTCCTTGCAGAGAGCTAATGCATACTTACGAATCCACTGTTTACCGATTGCGTTGATGTTTTGATAAGGAATATTGCCAAATGGTATAGTATTGACGTTATTGATGCCATCTACACTACCGCTAACTGGCGAAGTCGTGTCCCAGGCATTTCCATCAATTCGAAACTTGAACCAAATCCGATCCATGTCCGTAAGTCCCCAATAACTGGGCGGTGGGAATAATCTTAACCTATTATCAATCAATTCATAGGAATAATGAGATGTGCGGGTATAGATTGAATCTTCGTACATAATTGCTTGTAATTTGTTCTGCCACGTGGGTATAATCTCGAACGTAGAATCATCAGCAAATTGGCCATAAGTAGAGTAGTTACCGACGACGCCAATGCCGCCATAATAGCCGTAAAAACGCCACATAGCCCTCGGAGACTTAAAGAAAACTTTAGTGATTGTAATGCGACTGTCGCCCACTAAGCCAGCAAAATCAATTACGTTACCGCCATCGTCTTCGCCGCTATCGCTAGCATCCATAATGATAGTCTGGAGGTCGTAATCTTGTTGGTTAGTCACAGGCTTAAATGAGCCGGAATATTCTCTAATAGTGCCGCCGAGTCCACCGATAGCCGACATGCCCTGTCCTACTTTTTGTGCATATGATAAAGAAAAGCGTGGAAACTTTAACTCAACATGCTCGCCCATAAGACTACCTGAGAGTGTGGAATCGCCTTTTATATTGCCAAGATGGTCAAAGGTGCCGGTTGCGTTGCCCAATAAATCGGACAATACATTTTTCCCTTGATGAAGGTTGATTATATACGAATATTCGAGAACAGCTTCTTCATAAGCCGCATAGACGTTTGATGGCGTCAATTCAATATCGACAACATCGCCTCCGAGCTTCTTATATACGTAATTTACTTGTAAAGCGGCGCCACTTAAAAAATCAACAGAACCGGTATACATTCCAAAAGGCACTGCGGCCGCAACCAAGTCTGCACTACCGGTAGATGTAAGAACTATAGCACTCGTAGTAGATTTGGGATTAAGATTCGTTGGCATGTATAAGGCTCCTCAAATTAAATAGTAAACAGGCGGACATTAGTCCGCCTTTAAGCAACATTTAAGTTCGATGATTCTTATTGTTTGCGCTTGCGTGAGGATTTCTTTGTTGCCTTCTTTGGGGCTAACTTTTTGTCTGCGGTGCTTTTAAGAGGGGGCGTTGCTTCTGCAGCGGGTTCTTCAGCCGCTTCAAGGGGCGCAGCTACAACTTCTTCTTCAACAGCCTCCGGCGCGGTCTGGATCTCTTCCACTGGCGCAGCAGCGGCCACAGGCGCTGGCTCAGAGGCTGCTGCAGCTTTAGCGGCTAAATGGCGTTCTCGGTCGCGCCGTCTAAACATTAATCTTCTACGAGGATTCATAATACTCTCCTTAAATAATAAGTATTTGTAAGTAATTAGTTCAAAAAACCAAAAATCTCAAAAATTTGCCGGCGGTATTTTTCAAGGGATCACCATTTTAAACTTTTGGTCTCGCATTCAAAAACCCCGCCCCCTAAAGGGCGAGGCTTAAAAACGAAGACAGTCGTCCAAAGAATAACTTAGGCGACCAATATATATCTCACCCAGAAGATGGCTGCACCACTAGTGATGTTGCCAGTACTCGGTATGACGGATCCATAAACAGATCGAGCTGATGCACTATAAGCTACATCGGCTTCTGGCACCAAGGTTGCCGCGCCGCCTAATGCAGTGTTCTCATGTGCGATTGTGCTCGTTCCTTTACCGACCACAAGAGGACCAGCACCGCTAGCCATAAGTCCGTTAGGATCACTGGCAGTCAATTCGTGTCCTCCATCACTCGTTCCAAAATAACACTCTAATGTCATGGTGGTGGACAATACAAGCTGAGTGGTCACAACCATTCCCATGGCCGTGATAACGCTATTTGCCGGTACCGTCAGTGCATCGGAACTAAAACCTCCAGTACCATCGGCATCCGTGGCTGCAGAATAGACACACATTTCTACCCCTTTGGCTTCAGATATTGTCTGTCCGTCCAGTGTTGCTCCTGTTAAATTTAATTCTCTTTTTAAATTTTCAATTAGTTTTTGGGTTCTTGCTAACCCTACTCTCTTTGATCCCATTGTTTAAAACCCTCCATTTATAATCATGTCAAAAACATAATGGTTCGCCATTTAAATGACTCACTGATAAGTAGTTTCCAAAGCATGAAAGCCCCCTTCCGAAGAAGGGGGCTTTACATTTATTTGGCTACTAGATTTTAGCTAGTGGCGCCGCTCTCACCCAGGAGACCGCGTACGATAACCAAGCCATACATATCTGGACGAACCATCTGCTTCGCATAGCGAGTCATCACGCCCTTTCTGGGCACGAAGTCTTCAGGTCCGAAGATTGTAGGTGTGGTCTGCAGCGGCACGTAAGGTGCGTACACATATCCACTTTCAAGGAAAGAGGAACCACGGCGACCGACGAGGATCACGTTGCGGAGGAAGTACGGGTCAACAATGACGTCGAACTTCTTGCTCAGCGAGCCAACCTTCACAGCGCCGATGGAACCAGTCTCATCGTCAGCAGTGACGGAAGCGCGGAATCCGGCCGTGAACTCAAGGACGTTAGCAATTTCGGGTCCGCAGACGACGAAATTAGCTCCACCCCGTAGAGTCTTACGGTGGATCTGAGCAGACACATCGTTGATGGTCTCAGCAAGCGTCTCATACCACTCGCTCACAGTACCGGTGAAGTCGGGGGCAGCAGAGCTAGCTCCGATTTCCGCACCAGTAGTCCGGTCAAGGAATAGACCGGGAGAGCGCGACCAGTAGTAGGTAGCTGCAGAAGCACCATTAACAAGGTCAGCAAGAATCTCGCGATCGATTTCAAGAGCGATCTGCTCAGAGAGCACGCTAGTGAGTTCGACCTCTGCATCCAAGTTGTGGTATGCATTAAGATCTTGACCAAGTTCTGGCGTCCACTTAGCCTTCAACTTCTTGGTCATCGCGGTAACAGCGATGCTGTCCACCTTGATGTCGATCTCTGGGATCTGCTCCTGATTCTCAAGTCCCCAGACAGCAGTACCGACAACCGAACCAATAGCACCGCCAGCGACGATATCATCAGTGATTGGAGTCTGGACTGCACCAGAAAGACCCACAGGAACGATACACAGCGGAGCCGAAGCCGAAAGCTGCGTAAACACGAATCGCACAGATTCAACACCCGTCGCGGCCTCAGTTGCAGAAACAACTTGAGTAAGACGACGAACAACACCGGAACCAGTCATATCGGTACC
>Ga0163180_10001048_pt1 | contig 15780 bp, 17 predicted proteins | sample AtlANTMetagenome_2_FD_109647 | JGI IMG/M metagenome (GOLD analysis project Ga0163180, IMG submission 109647) | Marine eukaryotic phytoplankton communities from the Atlantic Ocean - Atlantic ANT 4 Metagenome | ecosystem: Environmental > Aquatic > Marine > Oceanic | place: North Atlantic Ocean...
ATAACTCTTCTTATTATAGAAATGATCTGCTTCAATATACATATCATCCCAATCATGAGGATATACTAATACCTTTGTCTCTCTATATCCATGCATACTATTACTATCTTCCCAACGATTTGTTACCACAGTGATATACTGCTCACAAACAAAATCAATAAATCCCTCTTCACCATCCTTCAATCTAACCTTCTGACCTTTCTCCAACGACTTAAGAATGTTTCTAACTTCCAATGGTATTGCCTCCGCTAAGAATAATGGAATAGTCATAGAACTAAATGTGTATCTCTCTCACCATACTCACCTCTGAGTATGTAATTAAATGCTATAGAATACCTATCCTCATTACTGTTATTAGGTTTAACAGCATGTGTTAGATGTGATGGAAATAATAATATCATACCATCTCTAACTGGTATTATAGACTTTCTCATATTATACGTGTTATACTCTGTAACTTCTGGATATAAAGTTTGAGTACACCACGTAGGATGCATAGATGGGACATAAAATACTATATCACCACTATTAGGTGGTACCTTGAAATACATAACACCACTAAACATGGCATTACTATGAGCATGACCAGCACCACTATCACCAGGATTATGTTTATTAACCCATGATGATGTGTGCTCTAATTGATGCTTACTATTATCTACTGCAAGTGTATTGAATACATACTCGGATAAATGCTCTTCAATAATACTTCTTATTTCTGGTTGTGTTGTCAACCACTGAGTCTGACTCATCCAACCATTATTATATCCTCCATTGTCTGATTGACAGGGAGTGTTGATGACTTGCTCAATATTATCTTGAGTAATGTCTATCTTATTGATATATAATGGTTGAGAAAATAGAGGTACTATTTGTTGAGGATTCATGTATGTTTCATATGCAGAGTATCAATAATTGATTCAATTAGTCCTTTATCTTCCTCAGATACGTCACCATTATGCTCGCAAGCATCCTTCTGATAAAAGAATAGTGCCTTCTTAAGTAAATCCTTCTGATCGTGATTTAAAATAGCAGTTGATAAAAACATGTGAGAACCTTCCCCCGAATGGTCCATTGCTGAATTATTTATTAGTTTATCCAGTTTATCACTCATGTCAATAGTATGTCCTTAACTGTCTTGGAATCAAAACCTAAGATGCTCATGTCCTCTACTGGTTTCTTATTCTTCACATCATACTCAGTAAATAATCCCTGTCGTATACTGGGTTCCATATACTTAAACGTAATTATATATCTATTCATCATATACCTAGGTGTTGGTGGTCTACCTGTGTGTGGTATCCTACCATCAAACATAAGCACACGACCTGGTTTAGGTGTCACTATCCTCTGAGCATCTAAGTTATGGTCATAGAATATGGTCTCTCCACCCCAATTTGGATGCCACTCATGATTCAAATATAATATTACTGTCTTATTCTCAGGCACATTATATGGTGCATCTACATGTATACCAGGTGTATTACCATGCCTCAACACATTAATATAACTTGCATATAACCATTCTCTTTTGGGCATTTGTGGGCAAACTGCTTCCAAAAATGTCAACACCTCTAGGTATAGTGGATCATTACTTGCTTCCAGTCCTGAGTTTTGGAAGTAGGTAGGATCATCTACTGGTACGAAATTATATAATTGATGTGTCCAATAAGAATTCCTCTCATCTACCTCTGGTCTTGCTTCACATGGTGGATCATCAGTACGTGTAAACATATAAGGTAAATACATTGCCTTATAATATAACTCCTCACCTGCTAATTTGGTATCAATTACATCAATGGGGAAGTGCATGGTATGTCCTATCAACTGGTTTCATATGTGGTAACATGTGCTGCATGGGTATGCTAACAGATAGTCTCTTACCATCAGGTTTTGCTTGATGATAACAACGTGCTGGTATGTATATTATATCACCTGGTGTCAATAGGGTGTCAATAGCAGGATCCATTTGAGATACCATATCATTAAACTCTTCATGACTAATCTCTGCTTGCTCTACTATATTACTACATCTATTATTATATACTGTCCAGTGTGTCTCCCCTTCTATTTGTAATATAAAATTATTTGCTGTGTCTTGATGCACTCTAAATGATGAGGATCCAGTATATGCTGCATATATGTGCAATGCCATCCTACCTTTAAATACCTTCTCAAATGATTGCAATAACTCTTGCTTATATCTATTACCTGAGTCAAAATTATTAATTACTAGGTTATGTCCATCCTTCCACACCTCAATTAATTCATTGACATCCTCACTATCACGTGACCAGCATCGTGGATGCTTTTGTATGTCAACCCATTCTAAATGTTCCTTATGAATAAACTTTATATCATAGAATTGAGGATTATTAATACAATACTCCACGTCCTCCCATGTTGCAAACTGATGAGGATCATCAACAATACCCCTCCATATCTGTGGAGTATCATCTATAAACCAGTTCTTACCACTAGCAATTTTAGTTAATAGCGAAGATATCGTCATCACATGTAAAGTTAAGGTTTAACGTCACTCTATATTTCTCATCACTATGAGGATTAGATGATGCATGAAATTGATGACCATCAAATGCAAATAAATTATTTGCTTTAGGTGTTACCCTCTTAGCAATAGTATATTCTTGTGTTCTTGCTTTCCACCATCTCATTTCTACATCACCTGATCTAGGATCATCATACTCATTAAAGAATACTGTATCACCATTTGAATCATGCAAATAAAATAATGCTGCATAATGGTCTGACTCATGGTCAGTGTGTGGTGCATTATGTTGTCCTTCTTCCTTACCAGGATTAATTGTCAATGCTAACCTAACCCTAAGGAAATTACATGGACTACCTATAGCATCTTGTATATTATCTAATAATGGTACAAACTGTGTTAACCAAGGACTCTCAACACCATCTTTGTCTAATAATACATGCACAAACCCAACAGTCTTTTCTTTGTCAGGTATATCCATTAAATTCTGACCACCAAACTTAAAGTCATCACCTGGATCATAACTAACATCTGTTGATAAGAAATACCAAGGGAATCCATTCATCCCAGATACTAAATTATTCAACCTAGAGAGATAACTGGGTTTTATTATGTTTTCTTTGTGGATATACTTCATGGTCACGATAAAAATCAGAAAATATATTGATATTGAATGATAATGATATCCTATCATCATCACTAGAACTAGCGTCAACACTATGCATTAACCATGATGGAAATACTACCATAGTATTCTCTTTAGGTTGCAAATACCATTCTAACATATTATATGGTTTCTCATGTCTATCAAAGTTTTCATTACATCCCCAGTATTCTTTAAGACACTGGTCTTTTAAATCTCTAACAAACTTTAACTCACCACTACAACACTTAGGTACTTTAGCATAATATACTCCTGATAATATGCAACCTGCATGTGTATGCAACATATTAAAGTTACCCTTTCTATTGACATTCATCCATAGATTAGATAACTGTAGAGTATAATTTGTAAATCCAAAATCATCAGCAGCAGCATAAGAATTTATCATTATACTTTTATATAATGCTGCTAATGGTGTCTTCTCTATAAAAGGGTGCCTAAACTCACGTGACTGCCACCCACCACTATTAGTTGCCCTAACACCACGTGGATCATCACTCTCTACTACAGATGCGAAATCAGTAATCTCTTTAGTGTCAAGACCACACTCTTCCTCTATCCATATTGGAGTTGGAAATAGTAATTCAGTCCTCATTGAATACGAAATCTCTATCAGTGCAGTTGGGATCAACGTGCTTCTTATATAATGCTAGTGCTTCAACTGCACCAGTTAATTTAGCTAATAGTTCTTTCTTCTCTTGTAATTCTTCTAGTGATATCTTAGTGATAGTAGAAGTATAATGCATATTATCTAATGCTTCTTGAAGTTTATTATACTCCTCTTTAGTAGTAGCATGCTGTTGTAGGAAATTCATTACCAATTCATCAAAAGTAATGAGACCTTCAATCTCTGCTGGTTTATCCTTACTGATACCTGCCTTCTCAGCAAGATCAACTACTTGTACGTCTTCTGGCATTACTCAAACCTCTCTTTGTTTTTATTTAGGGATAGTACTTTTTTTTGATTGATGATACGCTCCTTAAGAGTTGTCATCTCGGTAAAATTCATGTACCTATTATAGTCCATGATTCTATTATTCTTACGATCTTCATCGTTTGCCTCTTCTATTGTAACATCATATGTGTCATTATTCAACTGACTCCTCTCAAAGGGTATCCATAATGCTAATGGAGTACCTGCTTTAACTAGATACTCACCATCTTCAGTGGCATGCCAAAACAATTGTAGATTAACCTCATATGAGTATGATGGATCCACAATACCAGTAGGGATACTGAATCTCTTCTCATCCCAGTATGGTATTGGTATCTGAATGAATACAATATCAGGATGTGCTTGTATCCTCCAAGGTAATTCTAATTTAATTACTGTCTCAGATATATTCTCAGCAAGAGGATTAACTAGATTTCTCATACCCTCAGTTTGCTCTGGTGCATGAGCAGTAATATATGTAGGACCACCACTATCAAATAATACTTGAGATAACCAACCAAAATCCTCACCACTACCATCCTGTTTAATGAGGAAATCTGCTGGTGCAGTCATTACCCACCCAGTTTCAAATAATGTTGTTAGTGCTGGACATGTGACTGCATGATTAAATAGACCATCAGGAATACTCTCATCACCATCTAATTTCTTTTTGTGATGCTCCCACAAGTTTTTAATTCTCATTGCAGGACATTTACTATCCTTACCATAGTATTTCTTTAGTGCTTCAGTCTTCCACTTTCGTTTAAGAGTCTTAGCAGGTACCCAAGGGTTCATATGAGAGACACCCTCATGTAATGAGTAGAATCTTATCCACTTCTTCTTCTTTTTAAATAGGTTAAACATAGATATTGTCTTTAAGGTATTGATAATGAGATGGTAGTGTCTTTACCCACTCTAACATTTGATCTCGATCTTTTCTATAAGAAGCATGATAATCTTTCACATCATCTATCCTCTCTTCAGTTGCTCTCTCAAAGAATAATCTCTTAGTAAATGGTCGTATTCCTTGACCTGCTGCTATGTATATAGCACCATCACCCATCCTCTGATGGTCAAATTGTTTCTTATCCATATAATCCATAAGTGCTCTGAAGTCTTGCAGTGCTGCTAATGTTGCTTCACTTGTCATACCACCCCAATGCTTCTCAAACTCTACAGTATTAGTAGCATCTTTCCAATATGGAGTATCTTCTCTTAGACTTAGAGTATAATGTAGAGTCACAAAATTCTTCATGCTCTCTAGCATTCTCTCACATGTATAATTAAACATCAACCTATCATGGTGTGTCACATGTTGCTCACGTGATCCTATGATATCGGTTAACACCAAGAGATTCTCATGTGTTGTCATTAATCCTGTAGACTCTAGTGGTTCTAGAAATCCATATGCTAGACCAATACCAACAACATTCTTCTCCCATGCGTGTATATGTTTACCATGCTTAATCTTAATAGGAGACATCTGGCAATCATGGGCAGATTCAGGCAGATACTCTCTAAACTCCTTCTCTGCATCATCGTCTGAGATGTATTTACTTGAGTAAACATATCCAGTACCGATGTTATTCCACATAGGAATATTATACACCCAACCAGCATTCATTGCAACACAATCAGTATAAGAGTCCATTTGTGTCTCTTTATCATCATACTCAATGTGTGTTGCTAATGCTCTATCATTGAATAACTGATCTTTAAACGATTCAAATGGCACACCCATGTGTTGCTCAAGAAGTAGTGATCTAAATCCTGTGCAGTCTATGAATAGATCAGCACTGATAGCACCACCATCAACTGTAGTAACAGCAGATATATTACCTTCTGGTGTCTTAATTACATTATGGACATCACCTTTAATATGATGCACTCCATTTGGTACCGCAATATTATCTCTTAAATACTCACCAAATTTATCAGCATTCAAATGATATGATAGGTCAGTCTCTGGATTATAATGATAATCATCAGTACCAAATGGTCCAGGTATCTCCATCGATAACTTATTTGCATCTGCCATATAAGTCTGTCTATTAACAAACCTAGCAAATTCTTCTGGTGGATATGCGTCCTTACCATAAAATGCTTGCAACTCAAAGAATCGCATTATATGCTCGTTAATCTCATCAGTATTGTATATTTCCGTGCCTTCATACTTAGAAGGTGCCCATGATCCAAAGGGATATTGAAATGCTTCACCCCTATTCAATCTAAAATTCTTAAATCTAATAGATGCCTTATAGGTGGCATTACACTGTGCCATCCAGTCCTCATCCTTGAGATCTAACCTCTTAAGATATCTATTAAAATGTGCAAGAGTTGATTCACCTACACCTATAGGTTTAATACTAGGAGATTCTATCAGACACATCTCAATGTCTTTATGCTCCTTAGATAACAATGCAGCAGTCATCCAACCAGACGATCCACCACCTACAATACATATCGATTCAATCTTCATAAAAAAAGAGGAGTATTACTCTCCTCTATGTAGGTCACTTGTAATATTGATATTATACTACTATTCTCCCCATCCGTCAACCCAAGGATCCCATGATGCACGTCCTTCTAACTGTATTTTCTTAGGATCTTGTACAAATGCAGCGATGGTAGATGGTTTGGTAGTAGTTGCCTTTACGTTAGCAACATGATCCTTCCATGTAGTGGTACCATTGAGTTGGTCTTTATACATCATGTCTAGTTGATCACCAACTGGACCATATCCAATCATTCTGTCAACGACTGCTTCTTCTCTTAGATCTTCATTATCGTGGTGATCTATTACCACTCCATTACACATGAAATGATCATATGTGGCATCATCAGGTACTTGACACCACTTAAATTCAGCGTCAGCACCTTCATACACCTCAAATTTATCTGCTTCATTGCAGATATCGGTAAGAGTACCGTTTACTTTGTTAACTAGTGCGAACTTTGCCATGATAGAATTAAACTCCTTAATGTTATTTATTAACCGTAGTATTCAAAAACTACAACTACACCCTCACGTCCTCTAGCACCTCTACTACTGAATTGTGCTCCATTACCACCAGCACCCCAAGCGCAGTGTGACTGATGTTGATGAGAGTAATTACCTTGTTGGTGACTTGATGCTTGGGATCCACCATAATATGATACTCCAGCAGAGTGGTTACCATATGCAGACCAGTCACCATATCCTGTACCGCCTCCACCGTAGGCATTCAGATTGCCTCCAGATCCATTGCCTCCTATACCACCAGCATGTTGCTGACGACAGTTAGCACCAGTACCACCAGATCCACTACAGTATGATCCAAAACTGGAAGTATTACCGTTACCACCACAACCAGCGTAACTAGTACCTCCTCCTGGATTACCTATGGTAACTGATACTGAAGATATATTTGCAACATCAATGATTCTTTCAGCGAATCCACCAGCACCAGCAGATTCTGCGTTACCTGATCCACCTCCACCAGCACCAACTACTTGTACTTTAATACTTCCTACACCTGATGGTTTAGTCCAAGTACCATTATTTGTCCACACTTGCATGGATCTAAATCCAGCACCACCTCCACCACCACTAGATCCAATGTCAGTTGACCATGTTAAGTTTGTGCCATCTGTGCTTAAGAATTTACCAGATTGACCACTCATAGATGGTATATTATACGATGAACTACCTGTGATAGAACCGTTAATGTTTATATTATTGACCCTTAGGGTGCCATTAGCAGTGATTGATCCACTACTTAGAGAGAATCCACCTAATCCCGCAAGGTCTGTGACTGTAGTTACTTTTAAAACGCTCATGACTTATCCGAAGAATTCTTGTACAATTACAACACCTTCACGACCTCTGGCACCTCTGTTACCATGCTTAGATCCATTACCGCCAGCACCCCATGCAGCATGAGATTGGTGTTGGTGTGCATAATTACTTTGTTGGTGACTTGATGCTTGTGATCCACCTATAAAGGAGTTTCCAGCAGTATGATTACCAAATCCCCAATAAGATCCGTGTCCGTTACCTCCACCACCATAGATGTTTAGGTTACCACCAGATCCATTTCCACCAATGCCTCCAGCATGTTGCTGACGACAGTTTGCTCCAGTACCGCCACTGCCAGAGCAGTAACTACCAAAACTTGATGTGTTACCGTTACCACCACAACCTGAATAGTTGGTACCTCCTCCTGGATTACCAATTGTTACAGATACAGATGAAACATTATTCACATCAATAACTCTCTCCGCTGTACCACCAGCACCAGCAGATTCACATTGTCCTGAACCTCCACCACCAGCACCAACTACGGTTACGATGATAGTTCCAACTCCATCAGGTTTAGTCCATGTGCCGTTATTTGTCCACACTTGCATGGATCTTATACCTGATCCAGCAACAACAGGTGCCCAAACATATCCACTACCAGTAGACTTAAGTGCTTTACCTGCGTTACCACCTTGAGGTGGTACAACATACGTGGATCCACCACGAATTTCACCGTTAATGACTATATTAGAGACGGTCAGAGTTGTTGTTGCAGTGATACCACCACCAGCAAGCATGAACCCTTGTGCTCCAGTTAAGTCTTTTAATGCTGATACTTTAAGATTTGACATGCTTTATTTATCCGTAAAACTCGTGGACTACAATGACACCTTCACGACCTCTAGCACCTCGACCACCATGTTGAGATCCATTTCCACCCGCACCCCAAGCACAATGTGATTGATGTTGGTGTGCATAGTTTCCTTGCTGGTGACTTGATGGTTGTGTACCGCCCCAGTATGATGCTCCTGCTGTGTGATTACCATAAGAGTAGTGAGATCCGTGTCCGTTTCCACCACCACCATAAATGTTTAAAGAACCACCTGATCCATTTCCACCTATACCACCTGCATGTTGTTGTCTACAGTTTGCACCGTATCCCCCAGATGCAGAACAATATGATCCGAATGATGAACTATTTCCATTACCACCACAACCTGAATAACTGGTACCTCCTCCTGGATTACCTACGGTAACTGATATTGAGTTGACGTTTGTTACATCTACCTGTCTTTGTGAAGTACCTCCAGCACCACCAGATTCACACTGCCCTGATCCACCTCCACCAGCACCTGTGCATGTAACCATTATAGTGCTAACACCTGATGGTTTAGTCCAAGTACCGTTATTTGTCCACACTTGCATAGAGCGAACACCAGAAGCAGATGACAGTGTGCCCCATGTCATATTCGATCCATTATTACTAATAAATTGATCTGTATTTCCAGATGGGTTGGGAAGGATGTAATTGGATGACCCTGCTAATGTGCCACTGATCTCAATGTCATTTACAGTTAACGTGCCGTTAGCAGTTATACCTCCAGTGGAGAAGGTGAAACCACCGATACCACCTACATCTTTAATAGCTCCCAGGTTTAACTGTGCCATACTACAAGACTACTTTCTTTATCTATTTATCATTATTTATAACAGGTGTCTTATGATAACTACCAGTATCAGCATTTATATTAAATCCTATACTTATCCTATCTTCATCAACTTCATTGTGTGTGACATCATGCTCTAACCATGTAGGGAAAAATATTAATAAACCTGCCTCTGGTTGTATCTCATGAGAAGAAATGGCATCATTAAAATACTCATTGTCCCTCTGCACATGCATTAATGGACCTCTAGGATCCCAGAATCTTATGGTACCAGAATTCTGTGGCACCTTCACATAATATACACCAGAGAGGAATATATTTGTATCACTATGCACATGTCTCACATTGTATGCACCCTTAGGATTCACATTTACCCAAGGATATACAACAATATCCTTTAAAGGTTTGTCATTTCTTTGTGGGCAATGACTGGCAACCATGTCTACCCAGTCCTTGTTATGGAATAGATCACCTTGATAACCACCGATATTAGAATAGGACTGGTTGGGTGTGGTCTTCTTAAATTCGTATATTTCCTCTAGTAATTTATCATTATCATAATCAACTATCATATTCCACACTGGAGTGGGAAAGAAATAACTTACTTGCATCACCATTTACCTAAAGGACACGTCTTGTCTTGAGTGTTAAGACTCTTATTAACTAAGCGAAGGACTATGCGTTTAAGATCCATAAAACATCCACACTCCAAGCACTGACGTGTAGATTTCTTCCACCTGTCACAACTATAGCATATCTCTATGTTTTTTGCAGCAGTAGGAGCAAATTTCTTCTTTCTCTCATCAAGATCGGGAATAATAAAATCTTTATATTTTTCTGACCATACTAAACCATTCCATTCACCGTCGATGAGTTCTTTCTCACCTTCATAATGCATTTATGCAGTACCTCTAAAAAAGAAGAAACTATAGCTAGTGGTATTATATCTCTGACCCCAGTAGAAACGCTGTGATGTACTTGATGTATCACCAGAGTTGGCGTTTTCACAACCATAACTGTATGAGTCATTAGCTGAAAGATAAGGACCAGGTGAGTTACCATCAACACTACCTACCATGTTGAATCCCCAGACACCATCATCAGCAGCGAATCTATTGGTCTGATAGTATCCATTACTATTAGGTTGCTGGTTGTTAGAATAATAAGTCCTTGCATTAGTATTTCCATCATTTCTTGTAGTACCATTAGCATTAAGTACAAACGTATAGAGATTTCTATACTGTGATGGGTAAAATAGACCTGCGACTGATCTACTACTATAGTCACGATACATCATAAATCCAATACCAAAGTATTCATTATCCTTATAACCTACAAATCCTAAGAATGGGTATCCATTGTGTGACTCATCTGGCATTCCACTAGAGTTTTCAATTGCAGATCCACTATCAAACTCACTCCTATAGAATTTACCATCACTTGACGGTGGGTTTTGTTGCTGCTGAGATTCTGCTAACCCACCATATCTGGGAGTAGCAATAACCATGAATGAATGTTCTTGTATCGCATTAATGATACTTTGATAGTTATTATATGCGTAACCTGCACTTGCCAACTGTGTATTAAGTTGCTCTGCCCTACCATAACTTCCTACAGGTCCAGATGGTCCTCCACCACCAGATCCAGGAGCATAATATGTAATTACTACCTTAGCAGATCCACCTTGGTTATTACCATTTCCTCTGTTGTGGCTATGTCTACCACCATATGATATCTGTCCAGAATAGAATGGACTATTTCTAGCAGTAGAAGAAGGTTGGTCACCAGAACCTACAACAGTAGAAGCACCGCTAACAGGGTATGATGGATGACCACCAATATATCCTGATCCACCTCCACCATTTCCTCCATTCGGTGATGATGCTCCACCAGCACCACCATAATATCCTGCTCCCCCGCCACCAGCGTTACATCCATTTCCACCAGCAGCAGATGCGTAGTTACCACCATAGATTTGGTTAGGCCAACCTACACCACTACTACCTTCTCCTCCTCCGCAGGCAACGCCTCCACGAAGTGTTTGACCTGTACATTGACTACCAGAGGTACAATATCCACCACCAGTTTGTCTATATGTACCACCGCTACTTTGACTACCTCCATATCCACCAGAGGGTGACGGACTTCCTTGTTGTCCTGAGGATCCTCCACCAGCACCACCACCATGTTGTGATCCACTGGATGAGTTGGCAGATCCACCGCCACCACCTGCTATCATTATAGCAGCAGCATGATCTGTGCCTGCGCTGTTACCTGCCCAAGAATCTGTAAATATTCCAGCATATCCTGCCCCTGATCCATTATTCTGACGTCCAGGACCACCATGTCCTCCAACAATTATTTTTAAATTTCCAGTACCACCAGATATCTCACCTGTGCTATATCCTCCTGCTCCACCACGTGTATTAGTATCTGCTTCTGCTCCACCACCAGGTCCATATATGTACGCAGTTATAGGTGTGCCATCAGTCTTACTAAGATTAAAATTCTGTGCTCCACCAGTGTAGGTAAAGACCTCTTCAGTATAGACTCCAGGTCCACCACCACCTCCAGCAGCTCCACCTCCCGCAGCACCAATTCCAGAAGAAGTTGGCAACCACCTTGCTGACATTCCAGGTCTTCCCATGTTTTATCCCCAACTAGAGCTTGATCCGAATACAACGTATTCTTCATTACCAGCAGGATTTGCTGGTATCTTATCTATCAGAGCAAAAGATACTATAAGATAAGGAGAACCATGTGTAGGTGCACTGCCACCAGGCCATGTGATTGGAGTTGCAACACCATCAACATTAAGTGCAGTTGGTGCTCCAGCAGCACCACCATTCTCACATACAATACTAAAACCAAATCCATGACCATCACCATTTGGCACATTATTTAAACTTAATGTCCAATCAGATCCACCAGTCCTTGTTACATATATGACATTATGCTCATTAAAGTCATGTGTTATATCTCCACTAGAAACATAATATTTAATACTTTCCTTTGTCTCTGAGAAATGTAATAATCCTGTTGATCTAAGATCATTAGTAATAATCTCATTAACTTCCAGATTCATCTGGTCGTCACCACCAATAATATTCCACGTAGCAGTATTTTCAATGGTTACTGTATAACCGTTGGCAATAGTTATTGGACCTGCACTAAATCCGTTAGTGAATTCAGCACCACCATTAGCACTAGGACCTATAGTTAAATTCTCTTGAATTTCTGGACCATTAGTTCTTATAATACTATTAGTACCAACAGAAGGACCACCACCACCTATGGTTGTCCATCCTGGCGCACCTGACTGTGCATCTGCTTTGTATATTTGTGCAGCATCTTCCACAGTATTATACACTACGGTACCAAATGCAGGTGTGCCGAGTGCATTTACTGCTGCCTGATTTAATGCTGGAAGATTGATTTGCTCTGTAACCGACAGTGCCTCCATTATGGCACGGGTAGAGGCATCAATCTGATTACCAATTATTTTGGTGGACATATTTATCCCCGTTTAATACTATTTAGTTTAAATAACGAGTTCACGGATTTGTATATTATCACCTGTCTGTGGTGTAGTACCAACAGAGAAATCTACTGCGTTAGCAGTAACAGTATAATCAGTTCCTGGTCTTTGACAAACACCATTCAAGAATACCATTACAGAATATGCTGTGTGTCCAGCAGATATAGCGAATGATGTAGCAACACCATTACCTGTATACATGACACCGTTGTTGCTGTTAGTAACACCAGTTGCCAATGTATATTTATCTGCACATCCATATTTACCAGTTACATCTATATCACCTGTAACCTTTACGTTACCTGTGATCTTCATTCTATTACTTGCATCTGGTGATTCACCAATACCATAATGAGTTACACCTGAATACCTATTAGAGGTAATAGGTGCAGTATCACTTAGACCAAACTTATACCAAACACCTGCATCATATATCCACCCCATGAAAGTACCTGGAGTCCAATCTACGTTATAACATAGATCACCAGTGTTGAATGCAGTACCAGCAGTTACCGTTGGGTTACCAGTACCATCATCCTCTGCTAGGAATGTATTCCTTAAAACAGTACCATCATCATTAGAATAAGTGTAATTAAGTGACTGGATCTGATCTGATGCTGTTACTTTCTTCTGGAATGTGACAGGACCAGAGAATACAGATTCTAACTGGTTAGATGCACCACCAATAACTGTTAGTTTATCGGTAAGCACAACCTCACTGAAGGTTTCAATAGATGTACCTTCCTCACCCAACACATTAAGTTGAGCAATATCTTCATTAGTTATCTGACCTGTAACTGGGTTAATAACCTGGTTACCAACGAATAACTCACCATCACTGTTAACACCAGAGTAGTATGCAACTCCAGCAGATTCTTTAAGTGACTGTGATAGTCTAACCTGTGCTGGTGTTAATACTTCTACCTGTGTAGATGGGAATGCAGTTGAGTAGTTACCTGGACCAAATCCAAGATACTCAAACGTATGACCTGATGCTCTAAGAATTGAGTAACGTCTCAACTCACAGAGTATAGATTGTACTGAGTTGTCAGCATTCAGTTTAAGTGCTACTTTTCTTTCCTCAGCATCACCTAGTCTTGCAGTAACACTAATACCATTCAATACGTTGGATGTAGTGTTATAACCTAAGTTATTCTCTGTCTCTAATAAGAAGAATTGTGATGTCTCTTTAGTAAGAGACCTCTGTGTGTCTTCATTTGGAGTAGGAGATGCACCATCAGTTGTAGTAACTACACCAAGTACTTCATTACTTGCTATAGATACTGCTGCTGCTGGATCTGCCACTGGGTTATCTCTATCAAATGCAGGATATAAATCTACCACTGCCTGTGAGAATGCGAAGTCATTAAAGTTAGATGTTGATGGAGATACACTAGCATTCAACAATGTTAGATAGTATACACCGTCAGTAACACCCTTCACGAATACAGTCTGTGTCTCTACAGCGTATATGTAATAAGCTTTGGCATATGCAGGACTGTTTGTTTCACTACTTCGTGGTTGGATAACGAAACCTGTAATAGGTGCTCTAGGAACGGGGAAGGCATCCTTGTCCAATACATAGCGGTACCTGTAAATCCTATCAACCAAGTTACGTGCATCGGGTACCCTTCTGATAAATGTTGTTGGTGTGAATCCTAAGTTCTGGTAAGTGCTGTTTGCTTGTAGTGTTGTGTATATGGTATTAACCGATCCATCTACTTGTAAATACCATTGTGAGTTAACACTGTCCCACTTGAGTGGTGAATCATCATCACCTGCAACTGTACCTGTTACTGTGGTACCACTAGGTGATATATCTGCATAGTGTGTAGTAGGTTCACTAGCACCAGAAGCAACTAAGAGAACGTAGAGTCTATCTGGAGTGTTAACGTCATCACGTCTAGCACCCATAGTATAACCCTGCACCTTACTTGGTGGTTTACCTGCCTCTACAGTATATCCATAGAGGAATAGTTTTGTTGGGTCTGCAACACTACGTGTCTTAGTAATATCAATAGTAATCCAGTTGATTGATATCTCAGTAACATCACTTAAAGATTTAGGTGGTATTACGTGTGTGATCTGCCCCGCTTTATCTTTCGTGAATGACGCACTCTTAAATCCTTTAGATCGGAGAGAAGTGTTACCAAAGTTTGAGTTCGAGTTGGTAATCGAGAGGTCTCCTCCACTGTCAGCGAAGAAATGATCTCCGAATCCAACTGCGAAGACGGAAACGACTTGGATGAATGCGTCGTTTGCTGCGAATATATGTCGGTGTCGCCACCCCTTTCGGTATTTGGCAAGTCCATTAATGTGAGCACCAGATCCCGCAGCTTGGGGTTCATATGCTCCAGTAGTTTGGTTGTAAATGACGAATGCTCTGTCATCTTTCTGAAGTGATATTCCAGTAAACTGGGCAACAACCATTGACTTGAAACCTGTTGCTTGACTACCATCAGCAGCCATACCATTGATACCCCAAACTGATCTCAACGAGCAGTTGAAGACATATGGTGAAGCAGAGTCAACTGTATCAATCTCGACCTTGACTAGTACGTTGTTACCTAGTGCGTTACCTGATGGCTCAGCAGACATCTGGTAAGTAAATTGGTTACCCTGTGCTGAGGTGACTAGGAATGATCCGTTATAAAGGAGAGCATCCTGATCAGTAGGACCAGTAACAC
>Ga0163180_10001050_pt1 | contig 15774 bp, 9 predicted proteins | sample AtlANTMetagenome_2_FD_109647 | JGI IMG/M metagenome (GOLD analysis project Ga0163180, IMG submission 109647) | Marine eukaryotic phytoplankton communities from the Atlantic Ocean - Atlantic ANT 4 Metagenome | ecosystem: Environmental > Aquatic > Marine > Oceanic | place: North Atlantic Ocean...
CTTTAACGGCTCGAATTCGTCCGTCACGTTGGGCCCCGCCAATACGTGGGATAGTTTGATTGGTGGCGCCGCTGGTGCGGCTAAAGCTTTTAGTATCTCCATGTGGGTTTATCCTCTTTCATATGGTGCTGCGGACTCGCGCTTGTGCGAGTTTGGAAGTGCTTCCGATCGCCGAATTGCATTTATTTCAACTGCTAAGGTTTTCTTTAAGATTGACGCTACTAGCGGCGGAACTCTTACTGGCACCCCGAGCAAGGTTCTTCTTAATCGCTGGACTCATGTGGTGTGCACCTATTCGGGGGGCAGTGGCGGAACAATGAAGATTTATACGCAGGGCGCCTTGGATACCAGTACATCTACAATTAGAGACCCAGTGAGTATTGCCACAGACATCTGTGTGCTAGGCAACCGCGACACCCTTGATCGGGGTTTTGATGGGCAGATTGCTAATTTCGCCATCTGGGGCCGTGAACTCAGTGCTCGGGAAGTAACGATGCTTTACAATAATGGCGGCCGCGTCAATATAGCCGGCGTAACTCCATTGTTGGATGAACTCCTCACATGGCTCAGGTTTTCGTCCGCATTGGGCGATACGGGTAATGTTATTTTAAATCGTTCGGGAGAGACTTCAACAGGTATTCCCAATAGTGCAGCGGGAACGTCGGGCTTTGCCCTCACGCAGAATACCTTAAACGATAACAAGAGTTCTGCTTTCTCGAACAACTATATTAATTCCGACCACTACTGGGATGCCCCCACTTTAACTAATACTAATGATTATTTAAATGCACTCCTTTTAAATCGTAATGGCCCCTATGGGTACCCAACCTGGAAGCAGATCCGCGTTGGGGAGTCTCCGACGGCTCGACAGCTACGATCTAAGAACCTAATAGGCCAGATCGTGCCGCCTTCTCCCGTTCCAAATATTATCAACAATGTTCAAGTAGGAAGTGTCCCCGCCCTTAAGGCGAACACCTTCGTGGATTATTACGAATCCCCAGTTAACAGCAAGTATGGCCCGGTGCAGTTCTATTTTGAAGACAATACCACTAATTCCAATCCTGACAACAATGTTACACTGCGGACCACTTACGGTAATGACCTTGAGTATTTCACTAATGACGGATTAAATAACCGCTTGGGCCTAGAAATAGATCTCGACAAGCCGATGGCCTTCGACACAGTACGCAACTACTTGGTTGACAGTGACCTGAGTACGGTGGTAACTTATACTGAAAGCATGTATCCCGCTGCCCGGAACATGTATAGCGACAAGGTTCGCAGCCGTACCAAATATAATATCGACAATATATGGAATCCTGTCCGGAATACACGTTCTACTCTAGGCGGCCGCCTGAATGTGATGGGGCAGACCATTGCTAATGCCAGCATTTGGCCAGCCGATGCTCACAACAACTATACCACCACCTCCTCTGTGAGACCCACAGACGGCGCTGGTATCCTTATGAACTCCTACTCCCGTTATTCGGCTTCCTACATGCCTTACAATGGAAGTAGTGCCGAGACTGCCGTGGGGCTTCAACTCCCGGCGCCCACTTATTCGTGGCGTCTCCCCACCGGCCTCGGAAACGGCGCAGCTGCTACTCCAGCTGCCACAGCTGAAGTTTATACCGTCCTTGCGGGCGACACACCGTGGACTGCTCCCACTGAAGCCAACAAAGATCCTTATGAAAACTATTCTACTTGGGCTGAAAACCTCCGAGTGGTTGGAAAGAACTACTCTCTGGTTCCAGAGTTCCGCATTAGTGAAAAGCTCCAAACCTATTATAACACTTATAGTGGCGACTTCCTGACTGACAAGTTGAATGATATTTATGAATTAACTGGCACGGCTTTGGCCAATAGTTCACATCCGGAGTTCTTCCGAACCTATACAAATACTGATTTCATGAAGTACTTTGCAGCTATTGACGGCGATCTTAATGATACGCGCTCCGGAGATCTGAAGATATCGCGAGATAGACTGAAACTAAAAGCCTCCGGTCTTATAAAGTTCCTTCCCTACAAGGGCTTCTATCCAGCGGAACGCACTTTGCAATTGGGGCAACTTATGTCTCAGTCATATGGTGGCTCGATCCAAAAGGGGGCCTATATCGGGCAAACTTCGAAAGGGTCTCCAACATACTCTCAGCAATACTATCGTATTTTCTTGGAGCCTTTGATGTCCCCAGGTATTCTCTATAATACTATCAAGTCGGGCCTTGCCGTGCACTCCTGTATTTTAGTCAACACTGGTTCTATTCGAACCATGTCGCCCCATAACACCACAGGGTCTATGACCGCCACCGGAGTTGGTCTTACGGATGTTTTCCCTGAAGGAGAGGTCTACTACAAGAGACTCATTAACCTGGGTACTGGCTCCATGGATAGCCGCGGCTATCATATCGCCAAAGTCCCGTTCGAAACCATTCAGGATCCAAGCACCTACTTTAATACTCAAAATCTCTTAACAATATCGAAAGCCAATACGGCATTCGGCGGAAAGAGGATGGTCACCGTCGGCAACAACGTTAGAGCGGTCGCTCAGGCGGCTATATATGATACCGGCGCCCCTTCGGCTCCCGACGCTCTTCCGCAGTCCGATCGCGGATCAGGCGGCACCGGCATGTTCTCGGGACATACGGGCGGATCTCTCCCGCGCTTGGCTTTTAATGATGGTCCTTACTTGGATAATAAATACGATACGCCGCGGGCCCTTATTACTCTCACGGACCCCGTCGGCGGCTATCGCTATGCTATGGACAATTTCTTGTGTGAAACAGCAGAGTTTTTCCTGGACACTCTTAGTTCTTTGAGATCAAATCGAGAAGATCAGTTTGGAACTGTAGTGAGTGGTACAGTTTATACCTCAACCGTGCGTCTTTATCGCTCCTCTCGAACGGCTACTGATGATTCTCGGTGGGATATGTATAGTCGAGTCACAGGATTTGGATTTCCTTTAGCTACCCAAGTTGCGGGGGATTCATTTTCGACACCGGTGGCTCCTACTTTTTCTCATTTGACACCGCCTTATTTTGCTGGAGAGGGTACCGCGACTCTCATCTATACTGCATCTTATAGTGGGAAGCCGACTCTCGATGAAATCTTTTCGAAGATGAAAATTAGCTATAATCGCGACGAACTCATTCCTAATTATAGTGCGTCAGTCGCAGTACCTACACCCGGAATTACTCCCACTAATCCTGCAGGCAATGGGGGGCGTCTCAATGATGCGCGCATGCAGATAGATAGTAGCTTCAATTTGAAGATGAAGGTGTCTGAAGTCCCCGCCGGCACAAACACTCAGGAAAACTTTTGGCTTATTCAATCTAAATTTGAAACACCTATTCTAAATTTTGCTAATGTTTCGGCTTCCTCGCAGCCCCCTCCCTCTATTGAGGCGTCGCTAGTAGGTGGGCAAACTAATTCTAATGCGCTCTCTATTAATGGAATGTGGCACCAATATGGCGCGCTAATTACCGGTTCGGCAGCGGGAGTATTCGTAGAGATAAATGACGACAGTTCTGAATCCAAGTCATTGGCGGATGTAGTGGGCTTTCCTAAGGGCTCCCCTCGTCGCCTAGGAACAGTCAGGACACAGGCTAAATTAGAAGAAGCAATCGTCGCCATTCCTTATAAGGTTACTAAAAATCGTCGTGAGTTCTTTAAAATCAATGCTCGCATGCAAGATACGGCTATGTATCGTAAGCTTGTTGCCTCTATGAACAAGTATGTCTTCCCGCCCAAGTTTGATTTCACGCGCCATGATACGGTAGATCCTGTACTCACCTATATCTTTGAATTCTCAGCTGATATCACGCAACAAGATATCGCAGATATGTGGCAGAACTTGCCCCCGGACATCGAAGAACGCATCACTGAACAGGAGGTCATCGTGGAAGATCGTGAACTCTTAAGTTTGATGGCTTCCACAACAGACAAGATTGAGTGGATGGTTTTCAAGGTGAAGAAACGAGCCAAACGGGACTTTGATAAGTATAAGCGCTCTCTGGTCACAGCCGACACCTCTGCCCTTGCACCCAAGCTGGAAGGTGTCTACACTTACAACTGGCCTTACGACTACTTCTCTTTGGTCGAGCTAGCCAATATCGAGGCCACCGCTCAATGGACCTCGAAGGACATGCAATACGAAATCTCTGAGTACGATGCGGGAGATCTCGACGGCCGGCCTCCAACCGCCGGAAGAATGGAGATTGCATCAAATCCGAACGCCAGTAATCGCCAAGTCCAACCGGAACCTAATCGGCAAATGCGTGCGCAAACTCCAACAGTGGAAGTGAAAAAGAAAAAAGATACACCCATTAAATCCAATCCGAAGAAGAGAGGTCGAAGAAACTCTCGGCTTCTACGCTACGATCCCAGTAAAACGAGAGGAGGTAAATCCTAATGACGTTTTTTAACAAGAAAGAAGAAGTTTTAGACTTCCAACTCACTGAATATGGAAAGTATCTTCTTTCCATTGGACACCTAAAACCTGTCTATTATGCATTTTTCGACGATGATGTGATTTATGACACCGAGAACGCCGGGTTCAAAGAGGACCAGAACAAGGCTGAGCCGCGGATTCAATCTAACACTCCTAATATGAAAGTGATTCCTACTCGTACAGGAGCAGAGCAGCGCGTCGCATCCTTCGTCCAACAAATCACCGACTTGGTTGGCCCCAACACTGATGTTGTCGATGACTTGCAGGTGTTCAGTCAGGTGGAGCCCTTCGAAGATAAGGGGCGTCTCAACGCATATCCTCTCGGCCGATCATCACTTGACTCTCCTTACGATGCTGCTTGGGATGTCCAGCTTCACTCGGTCCCCGAGATATCTTCCAGTACCACTTATCTTAATAGCGGCTATACGGTCGCTGCTGGCACGGATGGCCCCGTCCGCTTTTACGCTACTGGGTCCGAGGGTGCGGTTGAAAATATTCCTCAACTGAATATTGATATTGATTATAAGATGTTTTATAGCACCACAGCTACCCCCGGCGCCGGCGCACCCGGCGAGGACCAATATTCAATTCCGGGATCAGAACTATACCTAACTGTTCAGGAGAACTATTTAGTGCTAGAGATAAACGAACAGAACACTCCCTTTGACAAAGAGAATTTTGATATCGAGGTGTTTGTGTCGGGCTCGGATGGCACCTATACGCAGCTTGCTTTTACTCCAACCGGTAGTTCAGCCTTTGTTGAGGAACGACCAATCGAGAATGACTTAAATGTTTTAGGCAATGTGGAGTACTATATGAACATATTCTCAGATAACGAGATCTCCGACGATACCTACCAGCGGTGGAATATTCCCAGATCTACTCCTGGTCGCGCCGCGCTGGTTCGAGATATTTATGAATCCGATAATGAGGAGCCCTGCTAATGGCTATGTCTCCTCTTATGTTCGAGTCTGCTCTGCAGATTCCCTTCGCCACCCTCCAACAGGCTACCTTAAGTTATAATGCCGAAAATGAAGTCGTGGTGAAGTTGGAGATATCTAACGAAGTTGCCACTCTTCCTCGGAATAGAAATACAATACAATTTGGTAACTTTGTGTTTTTAAGTACAGAGAAGAATGCCATAGAAGCAATGTTGTATGACGACCAGGGTCAGCCCAACATGGGCCGACTGAGAACGCTGATTAAGGGCACAAAACTTAAGACAGCGCGAATTAGAAATCAAGAGTTTCTGTTGGGGGCAAAGGATTTCAAGTTCAAAACCCTTATGTCCACGACTGATACAAAAAAAAGTATTTATCACCACACCTATATTGAAGAGAGCACTCTAAAAGATACAAAGGGAGGCTCGGTCACTAGTGGCTTGCTCACCGCAGCACATACACAAGATGACGAAATATTGAATTTAGACTCACGTGAAGTTTCTAATTTATATGTTTTGGTGGCTTCCTACCGCGTAGCTGGAGAAGTATGTTTCATAGGAAATGTTACTCGCGAAACGCTCATGGAAAACGGAGCCAGTTCTCCTACGGCGCGCATTTATCGTCTGAACACCACTGTAGAAGGTTATGGAAAACAAGGGGATATTTGGCCGGGCCCTATTCATACACACGAGAATAGAGTAATGGCAGGGATGTATCACAGTGACGCTGAACACCCTGACTTAACACCTGCTATTGTGGATAACATTAAAATTCAAGATCTCAGATTCTTGTCCTCGGCCCGTAACCTCAACTTTGAAAATGTACCTTCTCCTGCCGAAGAAAAGCCATATTTTTCCCCCATCACCTTGTCACGAAGCCCTTCGGGGGAAATTTTAGGAATGTTTTCCTTTGACTTGCAGTCTTACGCTGTGCGCAACTCCCGGTTCGGTGGTCTTATTAAAAATGCACGCGCAGTGCTGAGTGCGGTGCGCCTAGAGGACATTAGACTCTATCGGCGAACAGCGTCAGGTGGCACCCAGAGCAACGAACTTACGCCGGGCACCGACATGAATGTGAGCGAGGTCACCCCGAGCCCCTTTGAATATTTTGCCTCCCTTAAAAGCGGAGAGGTGCAACAGATTCGGATTCCTAACATGGAGGACGAACATCTTGTCAATATTGTCTTTACGGATAAAGGGGCAGCCAAATTAGATATGGGGATCGCGGAATACCGCGCTGAGATCGTAGTCGGGGACGATACCACCGAGGTGCTGACAGGGCTCCGCGATATGCTTCAGGACGCCGTACGTGCTTACACTGTTAGCTTAAGTGATAGCACACCACAGAGGCAAATTCTAAGCAATGTAGTGGATAGTTACGTAGCTACGGTTAACTTTATCTTTGGCGCAATTCCTTTTGCTCAATTCTCGATGGAGAATTGGAGAAAGAACTTGATGGCCTTGGGAGCGCATGCTAATCCCAATCGGGCTGACGCTGTTTTGGTGGGAGAAATCATAAAGACTTTTGCGGCCCAGATATCTAATACACTGGTGGTAGGGCAAGCGACAACGTCGCTGTCAACCAAGAATTATTCTAAAATTTATAATTCTCTAAAAGTCGGAGACCTGTCGACGCAATACACTTTTCGAAATCGCTACGTGTTAAAGAATCGCAAAGAAGTGGGGTTTGATTATATGGGGGACTACTTCTCTTCCACATCTACAGCCCTTCCGGCTGTGAGTTATCCAGATATGGCCAATCGTATCAGCCAAGAAGTTGCTAAATATGAGGTGCCCAACCCTAATGCGGCATCGATTAACACCTATGGTTATATGTCCCCCCTCCAAGTGCGTACGGGGCGTATGCATCATGCCATTCCCACCTTGAGTATGCAGGTAAATACCGAAGCCATGACAGGCCTCTTGCGCGATCGACTCTCTCCGACAATTGAGCTGGCTATGGAAGAGCAAAAAACTTCCACCACGAATGTGCAAGAATCTCTAGCCATGGCGGGAATTGCTGTGGAGCCCCTAGAAGAGAGCCTCAGAGAGCTTCTCTTTCCGGATGCTCAAAAACTCTCTGAAGGAGTTACAGCTGCGAATTACCTTTCTAGAACTTCTCGCTTTGTGGACGATGATGCGTATATGCGCGCTCGCATCTCGGGCTCTAACGACTCCATTCAACGCAAATCCACATCCCGCGCAACTACCATTTTCGCCGCCCCCCTAGCGCGCACAGTTTTTGAGAAACAAGTAGTCCAGTTTCAGCCGGCAGTCAGGATGACTAATCGGACGATTTTACCGGGCGCCCTAGCGATAGCGGCGGACAATGCTGCTCCTACATCCCGAATGCAAATTGATGATATTTCTAAAATAGTTAATTTTGATTCAATTGTGAGGGTAGAATATCTCAAGTCTTATGATCGGAGTCTCGGAGTCTTGGCTCCTGAGTGGGCTCTCTTGGACGAGGAGATATTTAAGGGAGTACTCGATAGGCAGAGTTCCTTAATCTGTAGACTTACAAAAGTAGAGCAGACCGTCACGGCCAATAATATTTTGGATATGGAGCCACTAGGAACGTTGTTTGTCCTGGGAACGCCAGAAATCACATCGCAACCGACTAATTATGCTACATTTTTAGAGAACATTTATAAATATATTAGAACAACAGGGAACTCGACTAACCCGGACATGATGAATAAAATAGAGATTTACTACGCACAAAATGTTCCCCTTATTAGTAGTACGCCCGCAACCGTAGTCAGCCCTTCTGCACCATCTATTCGTGCAGCCCGCATGGGGCCGGCCCCCACAGGATATTAACCCATGTCAAATGTAAGTCAGAAACATTATTTTCGATTAGTCAACGAGGAAGTGGTTGGGCCCAAACAGCGCCTTAATAACCCGGATGGTTTTCATCCTATGCTGCGGCAGTCGTGGAATATGAATGACGGACTACGCGCTGGTTTGGGGACCTACTATACCGTTTATAAAAGCTCTAAAGGGGATACTTTGTGGCCTTATCCCAACCCCGGGAATGCTCATGATCATGGTTCCCCTAATATCGGCAAGCTCGCGCTCCAGACAGAAAACCTTGTTTTACAGATTGATAACATGCCCACGATTGAAAACCAGTCGCGCACCGCACAGATGTCTCCCACGCTCCACATTGCCCAGAACTGGCAAAATTGGAATGCCTATGCGACCATGGCTACCACAGCACACGATTGGATAAAGCCAGCTGCTGTCGCCGGCGCACAGAACTTTTATAATTTCGTGGCATCAAGCACCTCGTTTCAAGCCGGCTCCCCCTCCAAGCATTATGACAGCTTAATAGGGGACACCAGCACCGCGACCCCTATTCAGGACTACACTAGTGTCGTTTACGCTATATCGGGAGACAAAGCACAAAGAGAAGCTATTGGAACGTCTCTGGCCGTCGAGCCCCAGTATAATTATTACGTCACCAGTACTCCTAATTATGAAGACGTAATTGCCGCGGCAGACGTTGCGGAGACTTTTCTTCCTAATCTTTATGTAATGCAGTCGGAGATGCGCAATACCACCGACCAGCTCCTTGCATCATGGCATTATCTCGCTCTGACGCTGAACGGTCGGGTTCCCTATATGAGCCACGATGCGGGGTCATTTAATGAACAAACAGTATCGGGAACTTACGATATGTTCGCCAAGGCCCTGTCAGGTGAGATTTCTACTGTTAATAATTTGACCACTGAGATGGACGCGCTCAACGCTAATTTTGTGGTCCTCGCCTCAGACGAAAAAGTGCTTTTGGCAGACCATATTGCAGACACCATGACTCCTTTTCTAAATAAGATTATTATCCCTAAGGACCCACAGGCTCGCACCGGCCTGCAGGCAGGAAAATCTTTTTTCGGCCAATTAGCCAGCGACCCTAACGCCCGAGACTTTTTGGACATAATGCAGGTTATATGTATAAATGCGTTAGAGCAATATAGTCCCCCTCCCTCGACGACAGCAGATTATAGAGTTACATCCAAAAAGATTTTGAGTGCTGAGAGCACTAACTTTGTTTACGAAACCACTCAAGAGAGTTACACCTATCTGCTTAATCTAAACAGCTCCCTCGACGCATATGTCGATGCCACCAACCCATCAAATCAGGCAACCACAGCGATCGCCCAGGCCGTGGCCATTATAAATGCCTATGCCGCGCCGGGAACTCTTCCTACCAAACCTCCATATAGGTTTATTCGAGATTACGCACGATGCATGGGCCCCCCCGCGGCTGCAGCAACGGCCGGTGGCAATGAAGGCTACTATGGGGGAACAGAAAGCCAGATTGAAACCTACCCCAGTAGCGTCCAGCATGCCTATAGCTTCGTAATGGCGAAACTGCCGGAGTACCTACGAACTTACTTGGAGATATTGAACGGCACCCCCTGCCACACTGAAACTCTCATGTATGTGGTAAGCAAGCACGAGGTTAACGAGGATGATTCAGACGGCCCCCTCCTTCAGCGGTTCTATCTCACCAACCACTTTCAGCAAGAGTACGTCGAGCAGCCAATTACCTTTTATGACGCACAAGTAAAATATGAGAAAAAGTATCGTTACAAGATACAGAAGATGGTGGCAATATTTGGAAATGCTTATGAATATGAGGCTCCTGAGCCCTTCCCCGGGGCCAACGCCCCGGTTGTGATCCCTGTTTCTAATGATGGCAATGTTAAGGTGGTTCTCATGCCGTATACCTATGGGTTCACTCCGGAAGAAAATGGCCTTAGTAGCATCATTGTGGACTCCCCCCCGGTCCCTCCGGAGATGTCCTTTCTCGCCCACAAGGGAGTTTCCAACAAGTTGCGTCTTCTCTTAAACTCTAATACAGGAATTTATGATATGCCACCGGTGGCCATACAAGACACTGATCCCGCCTTCTTTGAAGTGGAATATCAGTCTCAGCAGGGAATGAATCTTTCGTTCAGTGAAATAAAAGAGCAAGGGAAAACTATTCATTTTAAGAGTGATGACCCTGTTGATCGCTACCAGTTATTTCGTACTACAACACCTCCAACAAGTTATGATAGCTTTAATGGTCAAGAGGTTTTTTCTTCAGATCTGGATCCCACCTACGGAACCCCGGCTTCCTATATTGATGATATCGAGCCAAATGTTAAATATTATTATTGTGCTCGCTCCGTGGATGTACATAATAATATCTCCAATCCTACCCCTATTGTGGAGGTGGAAATGATAGACAATGCCGGGCAGATCTTCTTACGCCAGAAGCCATTTGTTTTTGAAACTGTAAAACAACGGTTAACAATCTCCGGAAGGAAGTATATACTGATAGAGCCATCGGCACGACAGACAGAATATCGCGCAGAGGCTCAGCCTATTGAGGCGACCATAAATGATACCCCCTCAGTGCCTTTGGGAGAGACGGATATCGCCGACAGTGTTTGGAATAAAAATTTCAAGGTTCGCCTTGTAAGCAAAAAAACAGGAAGAAAAATGGATTTGAATCTAAACTTTAAGAATTCTGGTATCGTAAAAGGAAGCGAATAATGATATTTAAGACTATTTATATGAAGAGGACACTATTATGGGATTTCTAGATAATTCCGGCGACATTATTTTGGACGCCGTTTTGACTGATTTGGGCCGCAAAAGGCTCGCAGAGGGGAATGGTAGCTTTAAAGTTTCCAAGTACGCACTCGCAGATGACGAGATTGACTACGCGCTCTATGACAAGAATAATGCTAGCGGCTCCGCATATTACGACATCAATATTCTTCAGACTCCAGTTCTAGAAGCTTTTACCAATAACATGTCGAGTATGAAATCTCGACTCCTTTCAATTGCGCGAAAAGACTTGTTGTATCTCCCCGTTGTTAAGATTTTCAATGACGACGCCTCGACCCTGAACTCTCAGTTTAGTCAGTATTTAGTGTTAGTGGATGAAACAACCGTCAATGCCCTTAAATCCAGCGGTGGTAATACCCTGGTAGCAGGACAGCTTAACGGTGATATTCCTCAACAGGGTAGCAAAATGATTCGCGTCGACCAGGGCCTCGATACTCTAGAGTTGTCTGCGAATAGCGTTATTAGTCAGGATCTTCTAGAGACTCAGTACTACATCCAGATGGATAACCGATTAGGATTTATTGCTTCTCCCACGACTAACGCCAACACAAACTCCTCCTTGAGTTTTACGCCTACCACGATTGATGATGATAACATCGCAACCTATATCTTCACCTTAAATGACGATTCCGATGTTGTAACTCGGATCCCTGAAGGTGATGCATCCTCTATTCGAGGCCCCCGAGGCACCAAGGTGTCTCTTAAGATCGGCAGCAGCCTCGATGCGAAAACGTCTAGTTTCCTCTTTACTCAGTTGGGAACAGCTGGAACTACCGCCATTACTGGCGAGGGATCCCTGACACTTGCGGCCGGCACATATAAGTTTATTGATACGACTGTGAGAATCTCAGGAGTTTCTACGGGCTACACTCTGGACATACCAATTCGCTTGGTAAAGAAGAACTAGGATAAGGATTAGAACATGGCTACTTCGTTTAAAACATTCAATGACCAAGATTCAGTTGTTACGCGGAATCTCTTGCATGAGGCTATCCCCATTACGGGTACCATTGTCTCGGGTACTTATTGCAATAAGACCGGAGGTGAGTTTAATATCAAAACTTATAGCCACGGAATGTTCCAGTCGGTTTATGATTATCCTTATTTAAGCTCCTCTGCTAACCATATCTTCGATTTAACTGCCGGCTATTCTTCGAAAGCCACACCTCTTTCCAAGTCGTCAGCAGCCAACTACAATATGCAGCCTAAGAAGATCAACATCTACAATGAGATGGCACAAGTCCTCGTTGGGTTTGACGAAACCAACACGCTTCGTCAGTTTGATGCCGACGGTGATTTCACCGGCGGGGTTAAGATGAAGGCATGTTACTTCTTTAACTTCACGCGACTTCTCTCAAAAGATGAGATCAAGAAGGGCAGCTTTTCATTGGTGCTGGGATTAGGCAAAGGATACAATACGGGAAGCTATCGCCAACGAATAACAATTACAGACGGAAGCGGTTCTACTAGCTATAAGGTTAATTCTCCAGCGGGTGAGTACGGCATCCTCCGTGCTTCTGGTAGTGGCAACACAGCCTTTACTAACCCAGATCCCTTGACTGGAAGTAACCCCAAAGTCGGCCTTATCTACTATCAGGCTGGTATTGCTGTTATCACAGCTTCGGTTTTCGTCAGCGGCGGTCTCCCCGGCCGAAGCCCCTTCGCAAACCCCAGCGCAAATCGTAAAACTATGCTCCAAGTGAGTCCGGCCCTAACAGGTCTGGGCGCCGGCCCTCATTTCTCGCCGGCGGTTCTTACTGGCTCTTCAATTAATGTTAACTGCAACGCGCTTCGTCATCGTATTAACAACATCTCTTTCAACAACACGACAGAGCTTAACTCCTCGGTGTACTTCTGTCGAGTAAACAATACGGACTTTAATTACTCCGGTAATCCGACGTATCTTTCCAGCAGCAAGCTGGTGGTGAAGAACAACGCTAATGATCTTCCTGTGACTTATGTTACAACCGTTGGATTGTATTCGGGGGATAACGAGTTGCTAGCGGTGGCTAAGCTCTCAGAACCTCTCAAGAAAGATCCTACTACGGAGTTTACGTTACGAGTCCGGCTCGATTACTAATGGTTCAACGGTCATGTCATGCCTTATTACAAGTTTAGCACCAATGACGTTTACAACAATACGTTAAAAACGTATCCAACTGTCAAATTTTTAATCTATAGTGGCTCAGCCTATTATAATAACAGACCCAATCTCTCCGGAGCCCATAGCAACCCTATCTTGCGGACCAATGCCGGAAACATCTCTCTCTATGAGTTGAACGTTGATAGGCAGTATTTTGGCTCCTCGGCCCGAAATATTGGCCCCTCTGGACCCGCCGGCACCACTACTATCGACAATGGACTGATCTACCCATGGGTGGTAAAGAATGGTACGAGCATTGGATTCCGCTCTACCACCGAGGGGGGATTCAATGCCCTTAATTACGGAGACATCATCCAGGGGAGCTATCCTCTTACCTCCTCTATCAGTAAAGAACTCTATTTAGCAAGCACGCGACGGTACAATACCAGCAATCCGAGTCTTACCAGTGGCTGGGTTTCTCATTTGCTGGCGCTTAAAAATACCATTAATAGTTACACCTATATTAATCCTCTAATTTCCTATTCATCCTCAGTCAGCGGCCGCGACCTGAATAGTGTCCCAGTCGGCCTCGTCAGCGTACCTACTATCTTTTACGGATCGAAAATTAAGCCTGGTACCGTAGACCTTAATTTTTACTACACAGGCTCCTTGTTGGCCCGCGCACAGGATACAAAAAGAGATGGGGTGTTGTATACCACCACTGGTCGTAGAAGTGGTAGTGCGATCGGCTTTGCGCTCTATGGCGAAGGGATCTTAATTCTTACTGCGTCTTATAGACTAGGCTCAACCGGGCAAACTGATAAGTACTATCGCGACCCGGCGACTGATCTGTTGGTATCCGATAATCCCAAGTGGATATACTTTGCGCAGTTCGCGGAAACAACGGCTAATACCTCTGCTCCAGCTATACGACCCAATAGGGACGTCTGGGCGCCCTATTCTTCTTTTATCATGGAAATGAGTGGTACTCAAGAAATTCAAACTCTTACAATGTTTGCCAAGGCGCCCAAGGGAGACCTTAATCAGTCTAGCAACCCCACTTATCGTCAGTATTCGACGGGAAGTTTTTCTTCGGCCACTAAACGCACTTATCTTGAAAACTCGAATATTCACATTAAAAATGTTGTGTCTTCCTCTTATAATGACCCTACGGGATCATTTGAAAAAACAACCTACATTTCACGCGTGGGTATTTATGATGATGAAAAGAATCTGATCGGCATCGCCAAACTTGCAATGCCCGTCAAAAAGACAGTCGAACGAGGGTTTACCTTCAAAATTAAGACTGACATTTAAAAAGAAAACAGAGGCAATCATGGACAAAGAGACTCGCCACCAGATTCGGAGGCTTCAAAAAACGAATTCTGATCTGCGTGCATTAGTAGATACCTTACAAACCGCCCTCCGCCGAGCCGATAAGGCTCTTGAGGGGAGCGAAGAATATGACTACGTATTTGCACAGTCAGCTCGTTGGGCTATGAATGAAAAAATCTAAGGACCTCACCCGCGAGGATGTGATTGCAGAAGTCTATCAATCTCTGCGAGACGCCCTTAATAGCTTTAAGTATGTTTTTCGGGAGAAAAATAAGATTGTGTTTGTTAAGGGAGACAAGAAGGTGTCCCTTACTCTCCGAATTAAGATAGAGGACGATGACTCGCCCACGTGGGAGGACATAATGCCATGACAAAACCTGGGATTAATCGCTCGCGCCATCTTCTGAAAACCGTAACATGGCGTGTTGTGGGCACCCTCGATACTATCTTATTAGGATGGCTAGTCTCTGGAGACGCAAGTGTGGGACTGGCTATTGGATCTTTAGAAATGGTTACAAAGATGGTATTATACTATGTGCATGAACGGGCATGGTACGCCGTTGATTTCGGCATAAAGAGGGACGAATGATATTAGGTCTCGACATATCGACCAGTATTACAGGCTACACCATACTCGATCACGGAGGCGAGATCTTGGTCTGCGATCATATTGATTTACGAAAAGAAAAGAATTTCTTCAAGAAAGTACAGATCGTAAGGAAGCGTCTTGAGGAACTAGAGGGCACACACCCCATTGAGTCGGTCTACATTGAACAGTCCCTGCAATCATTTCGTTCAGGTTTCTCCTCAGCCCAGACCCTGTCTCTTTTGTCAAAAATAAATGGCATCGTCTCGTGGTTATGTTATAATATGTTTTATGGCGAACCGAAGTACTTAGCCGCCACATCCGCTCGCAAGCTCTGTGGCATCAAGATCCCGCGCGGCCAGAAAGCAAAAAAGGTTTCATTACAGTTTGTACTTGACAATGTGCCTGGTTTTGAGATAGAATATACAAGACATGGAAATCCAAAGGCTGGTTATGCTGACCGGTCGGATAGCTATGTTATTGCAAGGGCAGGCTGGATACGTGAAAACCAAGAAACTCAAAATATTAAGTAATGTTTTGGGGACCCCCTATAGGTCCAATAATGAGTTTCTATTTAAGTGTCCTTATTGCAACCATCATAAGCGTAAGTTTTCTGTCAATGTGGCTAAGGGCTACTACAAGTGCTGGGTATGCGACACGCGTGGTAAAAATATCTATCGTGTTATTCGGCGCTTTGGGAACAATCATGATAAAGCGCAGTGGCGAGAGTTTACTGACATTGTTGACTATGATAA
>Ga0163180_10001053_pt1 | contig 15765 bp, 17 predicted proteins | sample AtlANTMetagenome_2_FD_109647 | JGI IMG/M metagenome (GOLD analysis project Ga0163180, IMG submission 109647) | Marine eukaryotic phytoplankton communities from the Atlantic Ocean - Atlantic ANT 4 Metagenome | ecosystem: Environmental > Aquatic > Marine > Oceanic | place: North Atlantic Ocean...
ATCGTGGCTTGCAAGATGTCACTGTGGGCCTCCGAGGGCGGTCGGTAGAGTTTGCCGGTGTAGCGCATGGGGGCACCCTAACCGACCGGGCCGGTCATCCTGTATACAGCCAGCCTATCCGCGACTCGACCGATGAACGGTCGAGGGTCGAAATCGGGCGAAAACCGCGCCGATCAGACGCCAGCGTGGGCGATGATATCGGATGCCGAAGCCGACCAAATACCGGGCTGACCCGTGATGTGGGCGAGCATCTCATCCAGCTTTTTGATGCGATGCGGCTGACCCATCAACCAGGGGTGGATGGACAAGGCCAACAAACGCCCGCCCTTGGTTTCCGCCTCTCGCAGCAGGAAGCCACACGCGTCTTGAACTTGTTCCGCGTAGCTCTGCTCGGAGTGCTGATTGTTCAAGAGAACGAAGGTGTCTTCCAGTTCGGTGCTCAGCGGCAGTGCGACCAGAGGACCATGTGCGGTGTCTACCGAATAGGGCATGTCGTCATTGACCCAATCGCACATGTAGCGAATGCCATTTTGAGCCAGCAAGTCGGGGGTTCGGAAGCTCTGGCTCTTCCCGGGGCTGAGCCAGCCTGTGATGGGCTGACCCGTGGCCTCACGAAGGGTCTCACAGGTCACGCGAACCCGTTCCGATTCCAACGCTTCGTCGACACCACTGTGATGCAGGGCGTCCATATTGAGGCCATGGGCAATGATTTCATCGCCGCGTTCTACGATTCGCTGACACAGCGAAGGATAGCGGGTGGCGACCTCGGCACTCATCGCCACCGTGGGTCGAATGCCGTAGCGGTCGAGAACCTTGAGCACCCGAAAGATGCCCACCCGGTTGCCGTAGTCCCGCAACGAAAAATGCCGCAGGTCTGGATAGGGCATGCGCATGCCGCCCGGCACTTGGAAGGTCTTATCGGTTTGGGCCAGCGGAAAGAACTGGAGACTGATGTTGACCCACAACGCGACTTTGTTTCCATCGGGCCACTGGACCTGAGGGCGCTGATGAAGCATCTGCCAGGGGTAGCGATGGTGGTCCATACCGTAGTGGCGGTGCGGATATTGGAGCAATGGGTTTTCACTGGGCATCACTTCCCTCCCGCCAAGCCGGCTTCGATGGAGGCCTGGGCCTCGTCATAGTGGTGTTGGATGAAGTGGTCGGCGATCTCTCGACCGGTGGCCAGCCACACGTCGTCGTGACTGGTGATGTAAGCGAGGGCCTCTTCGAAGGCCGCAATGCGATGGGGGCAGCTCACCTGATAATTGTGAGTGGGGATGCACATGACGGTTCCGGACTCTGCACCTTCGGCATACAAAACGTCGAAAGCATCGCGAATCATTTGGCCATACCGCCGGGGTTCGGCTTTGTTGACCACGAATGCGATGGTGTCGTTGAGTTCCAGGGAGTAGGGCACGGACACCATCTTCCGTCCGCTGCGCGTCTTCAACGGGGTCGGTTGGTCGTCATGAAACAGGTCACAACTGTATAGCGGGACCTCATCACCAAAAATCTCTGTGCTGACCTCTGCGAACAAATCCAGCGTGTGTTCCGAATGGGAGAGGGCCGGTGCCAGATAGCCTGAGCAGTTTTGCCCACCCTTCTCCAGGATGACTTCGATGCTGTCTTTGAGCATCTGCCGCTCTTCCGCTTCGTTCAGCGTGTAGTTGTAGCGGGTGTTGTAGACCCCATGACTGAACAACTCGTAGTTCCGTTCGCGACACATCTCGATGATTTCGGGATGGTGGTCGCAAAGGGCTGCTGAGAGCGAAACCGAGGCGCGAATACCGAACTTATCCAGCAGTTCCATCTGCCGGAGGGCGCCCACTCGGTTGCCGTAGTCACGGATGCCATACCCGGCGATGTCGGGGTTGGGGCGCTTCCACGGGGTGCGCTGCGGATTGGTGGGGGGATCGAATTCGTAGAACTCGAAATTGGGGGCCACCCACAAGGCCACGCGGGCATTGTTGGGCCAGCGAATGCGGGGGCGATTGTCGTAGGCCCAGTAGTCGTAGAATTGTGGATCGGCTTTCATGTCGACCTCACTGTTCGTCGGCCTGATAGGCATCCAACCAATCGAAGACCTCTTGGACCTGCACCACATCGGCGTACTTCAGGCTCAGTTCCGTGAGGTTGGCGAAGTGATAGCTCTCGTGCTTATCGGCCACGCATTCGATGGGGACGATGGTGCGATAGCCGCGGGAGAGGCTCTCCACGGCAGTGGCGCGCACACATCCCGATGTTGAACCGCCGGTGACCACCACGGTGTCGATGCCATGCCAAATCAGCAGGGACTGGAGGGCTGTCTCATGGAAGGCGGAGGGCATGCGCTTGGTGTAGACCGCGTCCACCTCTGGATGGATCGTCAACCGGTCATCGAACTCACCCCGCCGGCTGTTGAACTTGATGTTCTGCAGGGAGTTGGGGGTGTCGGTTCGAGTGCCCCAAACGCCGGCATCTGCGGCGGAGTCCATGTAGGACACGCGCGTCCAAACGACAGGGAGTCCCTTCGCTCGAGCTTCGGCGCTGAGGCGATCGATGTATTCAATTTGGCGGGGGTCGGTTTGGTAAGAGGTGGGGAACTCACCGGATGTGTAGGCCTTTTGAAGGTCCACATTGACGATGGCCAACTTTCCACCAAAACCAAACCGCTTCCGTGCCGGATTGTTCATGGTTTCTTCGAACAATTCTCGAGCCGTCTTGTTGCTCTGAACCATCGCCTTTGGGGTGATGAACTCTATCGTCGATTGGTCTTCCGCCATGCCTTGACCCTCCTCACAGCCGGGTGTGTTTGGACTGCCCCTTACCATTCAGGGGGTCCCATGTCTCAAATAAACTACCAAAAAGTAGGTTTTAAGTATTGAACGTGGCAGCCGGAGCCGCGAAAAGCGGTTTTGGATCAATCCACGACGGTGAAGCAGTCATAAAAACTGCCCGATAGCACCCGCGCCATTTGGTCGGTGCTAAACCCAGCTTCTTCCATCGAGACGATGATGTCAGCGAGGTAGGTCCGAACCTTTCCGGACCGTTGAGGGCCATCCGAAGCGTAGATGGTTCGGTCGACCAGGCCCATGTCGAGAATGTCTTTGATGATCCAGGGGTGTTGAGGGCCCACAACTTCGCTTTCCGAGCCGTCCCCGTCGTAGACCATGTTCTGAATCAGGGCGCTCAACTCCAACCAGACGTTGTCGTGGGTCACAGCCAACTCGAGGGCCGCCGCGGTGGCTCTGGCGTCGGCGGTGCCCACATGCGCGAGCACGAATTCCACCCGACCCGCTTCGCCCAGTCCGTTGTAGCGCTCAATGGCATTTTCGAGGCCGGAGGGATTGGTGTACTCCGCCTCCGACTTGGTTCCGGGGAAAGGCGAAATGCCCGTGTGAAGGAGCAAGGGTGCGCCGGTCTCGGCGGCCAAGGCATACAGGTCATCGAGGACCGGGTCGTCGAAGGCCACTCCTTGATGGGCGTGGGCCATTTTGATGCCGACAAAGCGGGGGTCGACCAGGTAGCTCTCCAGGGCGTCCAAGCGGTGAGTGCGAATGTCGGGATCATCGAAATCGTCGAGGTTGATGCTGGCCATACCGAGGAAGAGCGGGCTGTCCGAGTCGCCCACATTGCGCGGGTCCCAGAGCAGACCTTCGACGTAGCGGTTGGTGGCGAAGCCCACGGTGTGCTGGGTGTAGGTGGCCAGCAACACCGCCTGATCGACACCGGCCCAGGCCAGCTGATCGGCGATGCCGAGCACGGGGGCGTAGGGGTCGCCAATGAGTCCAGCGATCGCCGAGTAGTAGGGCACCGTGAAACTTGGAAGCTTGCGGATGATGGATGCCTTGCCGTCCAGGTTGAAGTCACCCGGGCTCTCGAGGGTATGGAGGTGCGCATCCACCACTTCGACATCCACCCCATTGATCGTGACGGTGGCGAAGGCGGCGGGAGCCAAAAGCAGGCCGGCGGCGAGTCCCAGCGTCTTCATTGGGCACCGTCCAGGCCGAGGGCTGGCAACATCTCGGGAGGGGAGGGCCGAGGGGTGTAGACGGGATGGATGGCGACAGTTTCGATGATGCCGTCTCGGTCGTATTCGAAGTAGACCCCGGCGGAGTGGTAGCAGTGCTTGTCGTCGATGACATCTAAGCAAGGGCCCAAAATCTCATCTCCTTCCGCACGGCTCATCCCGGGCATGACCACCCCGGTAAAGCCGTCGGGACGACCAGTCCCGACGGATATGATGACCGCATCATCGTCGGGCTCTTCATCTTGGAGCGACATGACCACCACTTCGAGGCCCGGTGCGTCCCAGCTGATGTAGAAGGTCCGTCGATAGGCGGTGATGTCGTCGGGCTCACCGTAGGCGGCTTTCAGGGTGCTGTATTGGCCACCGAGTTCCGCGGGGCCGATGCCCACACCGGGTGTGATCACCAAGCTCTCGGGGGTGGACTCCTCTTCTATTGAGGGCTCCGCCGTCTCGGGGGTGGTCTCCGCTGAAGGCTGTGCAGGCTCGCTATCGCAGCCTTGAGCAAGCCCAAGACCGACCATGAACCATCCTTGCCAACGCATCCCGACCCCCATTCAAAGCGATAATCTACCTTTGAGTAGCTTTTGATTATCGCGGCGGTAGGGATGCAGTCAAGTGGCTGAATGCCGGACCGGTTTTACGTGTCGATGGGCGTGGCGCCGGTCTCGGTGTGGACGATCAGACCGTCCTTCAAATGGTTCACCCCGACGATGGCCTCGCGGCTCCCGTCGGGGAAGTCCATGACCGAGTGTTCGACCATCACCTCGTCGTTTTCGTACAAGCAGCGCTGGCTGTGCACCACCACGCTGTCGCTGCTCATAAAGGCCCGCATCATCTCGGCCATCTCGGTCTTATTCATCGTGGTGCCCGATTGGTGACGAACAAAGACGAAGTCCTCGTGCAAGCAAGCATTGAGCCCCTCGGCATCTCGAGCTTGAAGGGCAGCGGACCATTTGGCGTATACAGACATGAGACAACTCCGAGTGATGATGTCGCCTTAACGCGGACGTCGGCTACCGGAGCGCCCACTCAACAGGCAGAAACCACATCCACCTGGAGTTCACCCTCGTCCGTCCGGCGAACATGGATTTCCATCGGCCGACAGCAGACATCGCAGTCTTGAATCATTTTGCCGCGGTCATCCTCATCAATGTAGAGTTCGACCCATTCAAAGCAGGTGGGGCATTGGGTGGTCATGTCAGACACTTCTGCACCTTAGCCCCCAAGCCATTCCACTGAGCCCAACGCCGCTTGAGCATCAGCCTCCGCATCGTCGTCATCGAAGTACGCTGCGATCATCAGATGCTGGCTCGCCGACACGGCCTGAACACGCCACGACGACTCCTCCTCGTTTCGATAGGTGAGCGTGGCCCACCCATCCCCTTCGTTCGCCTCGATCGCCGTGCCTTCCGCGATCTCGTCGCGCAACTCTGCGAGCCGCTCGGCGACATCGAACTCCCCGTTCCCGATGGCAAGCCAAAGGGTGAGGCCGGGCCGCCAGATCACAAGGTTCCCCTCATCCACCCGCCGCAAGCAGTAGCCCGGCACGCTGAGGCCCCAATGGGCCGAGAGTCGCGTGGGCCCCGATACCGGCGGCAAGAACACCACGCTGGGCGGGTCGTCTGGCCCTTCAACCACCTCGAAAGGTCCGTCCGGATCGTCCCGAACCAAGACCACTCCCTCCGGGCGGGTGAGATGTCGAATGATGCCAGTGTCGATGTTTGCGAGGGTATTCAAATCACACACCGTCGCGTTGTCAGGGTCATCCAAAAACTCCTCGGAATCCCCGAGCCCTGTAAAAGACCATCCACTGTCTTCGGGCACTTCAGGCGCTTCCCGCTGCATGACGCCCACGGGCGCATCGCCCCGCAAGACGCTCAAACTCACCACGGCGCCACCCATCTCCGGAATCAATCGGACCACTTCTTCGGGATTGATCACCCACTCTGACATTGCTCGCCCCATGAATGGCGCCCATCGTACCCGATTCGTCCGAAGGATGGATCCAGCTCGAGCCCGTTTGACCATCGACAGCCGACTCCCCCCTCGCTACGCCTTGTATAGGAGGTTCCCATGAACGCATTCGGCCAGCCCCGCTACGGCATCACCAAAGTCCTGAACAACACCGGCTTCGATGAGGCCATCGAACAGGTGACCGCCCGCCTGGGTGAAAACGGCTTCGGCATCCTGACCTCCATCGATGTGCAGAACACCCTTCAACAAAAAATCGGCGCCGCGATTCCCCGCTACACCGTCTTGGGCGCCTGCAATCCCACCCTGGCCCATCAAGCCTTGCAAACCGATCCAGGTTTTGGCTTGCTCATGCCCTGCAGCGTGGTGGTCGCCGAACAAGCCGACGGATCGATCGCCGTCTCCGTGGCCGACCCGGGCGCCATGTTCTTGGCCCTCGAACGGGATGACTTGGACGATTTCGCTGCCCAAGTCCGCGCCCCCCTCACAGCGGCCATCGACGCCCTCTAAAAACCCCGTCCGTCCGACAGCCTATACTGAGTGAATGCGCACCCTACCGCCCATTCTCTCGTGCTGTCTGGCTCTGTTTATTCTGAGTTGCCAAAGCAAAAACGCCTCGAACGCTCCGGCGGACCCGTCCGATACCGCAGCAGTCGACTCGGATACCGCAGCACCCGAGGCCGACGCCTGCAATGGACACCCCGACCTCTGCGACCGGCGCTTGGATGACGTGACCTTCCCCGGCACCCACAACAGCATGGCCAATGCCGATGCCGAATGGATGGCGCCCAACCAGCAACACGGCATCACCCAGCAACTCAACGACGGCATTCGCTCACTGATGCTCGACACCATGGACTGGAATGGCGAGCCCTACCTATGCCACGGCTACTGTGAACTGGGCGCCCAACCGCTCAGCGAAGGACTGGCCGAAGTCGAAACCTTTCTCGCTGCCAACCCCCGCGAAGTCGTCATCATCATTTTTCAGGACGGCCTGTCCACCGACGTCATGACGACAGCACTGGAAGAAAGCGGTCTGGCCGCTCGTGCCTGGACCGGCGCAGACACCCTGCCCACCCTGGGCGAACTCATCGATGCCGGCACCCCGCTCATCATCACTGCCGAACACGGTGGCCCGCCCCCGAACTGGTACCACCACGCATGGGATTGGATTCAGGACACCCCATACAGCTTTTCAGCGGCCGAAGAGATGAACTGCGAGCGACTGAGAGGCACCGAAGACAACCCACTGTTCTTGGTGAACCACTGGTTGGGCACCCCGCTCCCCACGGAGACCGGAGCCATGGAAGTCAACGCGACCGATGTCCTGGCTCAACGGGCCCAGGCCTGCGAAGAAGAACGGGGCCAACGCATCACGATTTTGGCGGTCGACTTCTACAATCATGGCGACCTGTTCAGCGTGGTCGACACCTTAAATGGCGTCGACTGAAGCCCCTCAATCGCCGCAGGTGTAGTCCGCCGGATCAATCTGGTCGTAGGTCACCACATTCGGCTCCGAATCGTACTCCGACTCCCATCGCTCCAAGACCTGCCGATAGCTGGCGATCTCCGCACGGCCCGCATCCACCAAAACCACCGCCGCTTGGATGATCTCCAACCCGCGATCGTATTTTTCAGGCTCCAACATCACCGACGACGGAAAGGCCACCGTCACCGTGTAGATGGCATCCGATGGAAGCGTGCCCGCATCCGCCATATCGAGCAACACCTGGGCATACTCCACCCCATGGTTGAAGTCGCAGTGAGGCGAACCCGACCAGTTTGAATGCTGAAGTCCAGTCCCGATATAGGGCAAACGCTTCGATGCGTCGTGCGAAACAAAACCCTCCGGTGTGGCATCCGTCGGATGCCAAATGCCACTGGTGTTGTCGTCTTGGTCAAAGTGGCCCTCATGGTGCCTCTCATGCACCGCCATCGTCAGCAAGTCGGGCGTCCAACTCGCACCGTGCAAGCGCGAATCGGTGTAGCCCGCGTCCAACCGGTCCAACATCGCCTGGGAATTCCACACAAAGCCGCCCACCGAGTCCGTTGGAGCCGACACCACCTGACTCAACGCCCAGTGCACATCGGCGTAGTCATCGGGCGATGCGTCCGGGGCCTCGTAGCCGCCCTCTTGATGGGGATCGAACTCCCATCCATAGGCGTTCTGCAAGTACTCCAACACATTCTCACCCCCCGTCTCTTCACGATGGGCGTCGGTCTCACAGTCGGGCAGCGTCACCATAAAGGGGTAGTCGATCTGGAGATTGAAGGTATCGGTGTAGGGCGCAATCGCCTCCGCCCAGAGGAGCAGGTTTTCCCGGGTCTCGGTCCACTTGGGACACCGGGTCAACATCGAATGGTCCTCCACGTGGCCTGCGAGGGTGATGAAGACTTTGGCGGGCGCAGCAGTCGCTCCCTCTCCTGAATCCACGGGCTCACCTGAGTCAGAATCCACGGGCGAGGCGTCCTTGGCCGACGTGCATGCCATCGAGCCCACGAGCAAAACCCCATAGAGTACGCCTCGAGTTCTCACAGCACCTCCAACACTGGGCTCACTTTAGCATTCTCAATCCGGCCGATCTCTGAGGCCGATAGAGGAGGGTCGCCGGCCACCGATCACGTTAGTCAGGCGCCTGAGGAAATTGTCATGCTCAAGCGCGTCGCCATCGTCTTCTCCGGGGGTCCTGCTCCCGCAGCCAACGCCGTCATTTCATCGGCTGCATCCGCACTGATTCGGGCTGGAGTCGACGTGCTCGGCATCCACCACGGCTACAGCAACCTTCAAGATTACGACCCAGAGACGCGGCCAATGGTCGAAGAACAGGACTACCGGGTCATGACAGCTCGCGAACTCCGCGGGCTTCGCAACAGCCGAGGCATTTGCTTGGGCACCGCTCGCGCCAACCCAGGTCGGCAGGTCTCCTGCCCTGAGCACCTGACCGACCCCGAACGAAACGAGGCACTCGGACGGGTGTATCAGGCGCTCGTCTCCTTGGATGTGGATGCTCTGATCTCGATCGGTGGAGACGGCACCCTGATGACCGCGAACACCCTGCACCGGTACCAAGACACCCTTCCTGCGACCGCCAAACGGGTGCGCATCGTTCACGTGCCCAAAACCATCGACAACGACTACAGCGGCATCGATTTCACCTTTGGCTTCTTTACAGCGGTCGATGTGATGTCAAAAGAGTTGCTGAATCTGCGTGCCGATGCCATCGCCACCCAAAGCTACTTTGTGGTGGAAGTCATGGGCCGAATGGCCGGCTGGCTTGGCTATGGGGTCGCCATCGCGGGCGAAGCCCACATGATGGTCGGCGTCGAAGACGTGGTGGATGACTTGGTCGACACCACCGCAGGCACCCGGGAGGGGCTCGTGCCGGTATATCTGGACTTGGATGCCCTCTGCGACCGCATCATCCAACTGATCGAGACCCGAGCAAAACGGGGGAAAACCTACGGCGTCGTGGTCCTGGCCGAGGGCCTCGTGGAATTGCTACCTCCCAGCACGGTGGCCCACCTACCTCGGGATGAGCACGGGATGATCTCGCTCAGCAAACTCAACATTGGAAAGCTCGTGGCAGAGCGTGCGCAGGTGAGACTTCATGACCAAAAGGGCGAAAAGAAGAAGATCACAGGCGTTCAATTTGGCTACGAAGCCCGCTGTGCCATGCCTCATGCTTTCGACGTGGTCTTGGGCTGCCAACTCGGACTGGGAGCGGCCAACGCCGTCAGCGATACCACCATCGATGGCTGCATGGTGAGCATCACCGGTCAAATGCAACACCGCCTCATTCCCTTTGCTGATCTGGTCGATCCCGACACCTTCAAGACGACCACACGCTTTATTGCCCGAGACAGCGACTTCCACGCCTTGGCCCACAAGCTGGGAACCCAACTGTAAATCCGTGGTGCAGATCCGTGCACCAGCACCGTCATGGCCAAAGGGTCGATTTCAGCTTAAAACTACTTATTGGTAGTTTTTTTACAACATAGGGCCCGTTCCAGTCTACCTTTCAGCCTATGGCCTCAAAAACACCGTTCACTCCAGGGAACCCGCATGCTCACATCACTCATCGCCTTCAACTTCCTCGTCGCAGGATGTTCCACAAAGGACAACGAGTCATCCCAAGACAGTGGCAGCATCACCGCCGATGCCCAAACCGGACCCGAAACGATCGACCTGTCCTCCTCGGCGGATGAGTGGGGCGTTCCTGTGGGACATCAAACGATCGAACGGGACGATGTGACCTTAGAAGTGTGGTACCCGACAACCGACGCCAACGCCGATGCGGGGCTTCAGCGGATGAACTTCGAAGCCTTCATTCCCGAGAGCTTCCAAACCCTCATCACCGACTTTGAACTCCCCGACATCTATGGCTACGCCATCGCCGACGCGGCCGTCCGAGACACCGACGAGCGGCTTCCCGTGGTGCTCTTTTCTCACGGCTTTGGCGGCATGCGAATTCAGAGCTTCTCCATCGCCGAACACTTGGCTTCACGGGGCTACATCGTCGTCGCGCCCGACCACCCCGGACGGATGCTGACCGATGTCTTGCCCTGCTTGTTTGCACCGCCTCTCGAAGGCTGCAACCTGAGCGGATTCGGCAGCGACCCCGGGCCAGCGGGATTGAGCGCCGCTCTGGCATGGGTAGATGAGGCCGCCGAGTCCGGCCCTTTCTCCGAGATTATCGACTCCGAGCGCATCGCCACCATGGGCCATTCCGCCGGAGCCAACTCGGTGACCGCATTCACCAACGATGAAACCCGCGTACTCGCCACCATCCCCATGGCCGGTGGCGCCGTTCCCGGTCGCGACGTCCCCACCCTGCGGATGGACGGCAGCTGCGATGGCTTTGTGGCCGCAGCATCCCCCACAACTGTCGATGGATACCCACTGGCGAGCTTTGTGATGCTGGAAGGCGCGGGACACCTGGCCTTCTCCGATCTGTGCTCACTGGATATCGATGGATTTTCGACGCGCTTTCTCGACGACCGAAACGACTTGAACACCGCGCTGTATCCCCAACTACGGGGCCTGGGAACAGACGGCTGCTCCAACGCTCAACCCCGGGTCGCCGATGCCGCATGCACCGACAGCTTTATGGGCTTGGAACAATCCGACACCATCCTGAAGTACTACGCCACCGTCTTCTTGGATGATGTCCTCAAGGATGTCGACTCCAACGACGGACGCACACTCGACGGTGCCACCCGCTACTGAGCGTGGCAACCCTCCGGCCTCACCGGTTCAGTACGTCGGTAGAGACGGGTCGACTTGCTTGGCCCAACCCACGATTCCACCGTCCAAGTTGAACAGGTGCTGAGGGTTGAAACCGGCTTCCGCCAAAGCTTGAGCGGCGGTGGCTGACCGTCCACCCATCTTGCAGTGAATCAAGATGTCTCGGTCTTTCGGCAGTTCGTCGACAATCAGTCCGACCTCACCATGAGGTTGCAGCCGGTCCGCCCAGTCGAACTTCACGATGGCCGCTTCGGCCTCGCGTCGCACGTCCAGAACAAAGGGTTTCCAACCCGCATCCAGTCGGCTCTTCGCTGAGACTACATCCACCCGTTGAAAGGGCTCGTTTTCGGCCACGGCGTCGGTTCCATGATCGTTCGCCGGCACTCCGCAGAACTGCTGATAGTCGATGAGTTCCGTGATGGCGGCCAGGTTGGGATCCCGACGGAGTTTGAGTTGGCGGAAGTTCATGCCCAGCGCATCGTAAAGCAACAACCGACCCGACAACGTGTCACCCTTCCCGAGAAGAATCTTGATCGTCTCAGTCGCCTGAATGCAACCAATGACTCCCGGAAGAATGCCCAACACGCCGCCTTCCGCGCAGGATGGCACCAAGCCGGGCGGGGGAGGCTCTGGGTACAAGTCTCGATAGTTGGGGCCGCCCTTGTAGTTGAACACACTGGCCTGCCCTTCGAACTTGAAGATGGAGCCATAGACATTGGGCTTACCCAAAATGACGCAGGCGTCGTTGACCAAATAGCGCGTCGGAAAGTTGTCGGTTCCGTCCACAACCACATCGTAGGGTTCCAGGATGCGGATCGCGTTTTCGCTCGTGAGGGGCTCTTCGAAAATATCGAGGGTCACATGCGGGTTGATGTCGCGGATGCGTTCGGCCGCGGATTGAACCTTGGGGCGTCCCACCGAGGCGGTTCCGTGAACGATTTGTCGCTGTAAATTCGATTCATCCACAACATCGAAATCCACGATTCCAATGCGACCTACGCCTGCGGCGGCCAAATACATCAGGAGGGGGGAACCCAAGCCACCCGTACCGACACACAGAACAGCGCTGTTCTTAAGTGTACGCTGACCGTCGACACCCACTTCGTCCAAAATCAGGTGCCGACTGTAGCGGGCGATTTCGTCGGATGTGAGTTCGGGAAGGTCGGGTGTCCCTCCGGCAATGCTCGGGACAATCGTCAATTCTGCACCCGCAGACACCGCGGTATCTTCGCCATCGATAAATCGGATGTCCTCGTCACCCAGATACACATTCACGAAGCTCCGAAGCTTGCCCGAATCATCGCGAAGATGCCGAGCGAGCCCCGCATGGGTGGTGGTGAGGTTGTTGAGTGCCGAACCTACGGTGTCGCCGTCGACTTCAACACTGCTGGCACCACCGGTGTAGGGACGCAGGGGAGTAGGAATATGGATGGTGATCATGAAGAGACTCCAATCAAACAATTTGGATGGACTCAGGGTCCATAGCAGAACGGTCTTCCTTCAACCGCCAACTGGCGGTATCCGCAACCGTTCCATTCAAAACAGAAACGATGACATAAGACATATTGGGGAGCGCATGATCCCGGTCGTAGTCCGAATATTGAGACGGGTGATCCGGGTGGGAGTGGTAATAGCCAAGAATGTCATGGCCTTCCGCCTCGAGGGATTGCTCCGCACGCATCAGTGCCAAACCCGACACTTTGTAGCGATTGTGGGCAGAGTCTGCGCGTTCGTTGATCAATGGCAGAACCTTGTTCAGCTCACCCGTGGCCCGCTTGCCCGCCAAAATACCCACCACTTCGTGGGGATACCCTGCCTCAGCATGCGCGTAGAGCTTGGCCATTTCACCATCGAGAGCAGTCAAGCTCATCGCGACACCTCCCATAGGTGACTGTCGGACAGGTAGCGGGTTCCCGAGTCTGGGAAAACCGTGACAATAACGCCCTGCTCCATATCCTGTGCCACCTGGACTGCACCCCAAAGTGCCGCACCGCCACTGGGACCCACGAGAATGCCGTGCGCCGCCAATCGTCTGACCCATTCGTAAGAAGCCTCGGTGGGCGCGCCCAATCGACGGTCCGCCAACTCAGCATCCCAAACACTGGGCACAATGGCCGTTTCCATATGCTTGAGACCTTCGAGACCATGAAAGGGTGAATCGGGCTGCAGTTCGACGAGTTCAATCGAGGAGTCCACCTCTTTGAGGTAGCGCCCCACGCCAGTAAACGTCCCACCGGTTCCCACCGTGGCCACAAAATGGGTCACGCGACCCGGGGCTTGAGACACAATCTCAGGGCCCGTAGTCTCATAGTGAGCCTTCCAGTTGGCGTCGTTCGAATATTGGTCCAGATAGGTCCACTCCGGGTTTTCTTCGGCCAGCCGTCGAGCCTCGCGAATCGCGCCGTCCGACCCTTCGAGCGGAGAGGTCTCCACGATTTCAGCCCCATAGGCGGCGAGGAGTTGACGCCGCTCCAAATTGGCGTTTTTCGGGAGGGCCAGAACAAGACGATAGCCCCGTGCGGCCGCAATCATGGCGAGGGCGATTCCGGTATTTCCACTGCTCGCATCCAGAAGGGTGCCGCCGGGCTGGAGGGCCCCTGCGCGCTCCAGTGTCCGAATCATCGATAAAGCGGGTCGGTCCTTGACCGAACCCCCGGGGTTGAACCATTCCGCTTTGGCCAGAACACTCACCCCTGAAGGAATATCGTCAGCCAGAATATCCGTGAGGTCAAGGAGCGGCGTATTGCCGATCCTCGCCACAATCGATCCCCTAAAGGGTCGTTCACTAAAACGCCGAGCCGTGTGGGTAATCAAGCGTTTCGCAGTCTGCGTCAAACTAGCCACGGGATGACTCCCTTCGGCCGTCGGTCCGATTGCATCGTGTGAACATAAAATCTCCAAGCCGGGGTTGGGACCCGGGCACAAACCACTTTGCACCCGGGTCCGTGAGACCGGGGTGCGCTGCGTTCAGTTCATCGAACGCGGGGCAAACCCCGGAAGGACCGACAACAGCAACAACATGAACTTTGGAGGAGGTGGTGTTGCGTCATGGTCATTCGAAAAAGGAAGAAAAAGGGTGAAAAAAGAGAACGTCCGCCGAGGCTTGTGGGCCGGGGCGGACGTTCTATCTGCTTCGTTGCAAACTACGCGCGCACCGGCCTCCCGGGACACAGACAACAGCAGTTCGCACTTGAGTAGTTCATTTGACCGCACAGTACCCAGTGCCCCGAGACACCGCAAGAAAAAAGAACGAATGGGGCCGAAATGATGTGGGTTCCATGCACCGAATCTGGACTGCATCTCCGGCTTTCTCGACCCCCACCACACCATCATCTCAGGCTTTTCACTCTCAACTTTTATCGCTGTCGCGGCACTCCAAGAGTCCATTGCACTCTCCAACAAAAACGAGGAATACAGCATCGGGCTGAAAATCAGTGATCTTCGCGGTTGAGCAAGCTTTGCATCACCGCCATGGCATCCGCGTATAGTGTCTCGATCTGCTCGTCTTCATTGGCCGGATCGTGCGCGGGGGGCACGAGGGGATCGGAGACGTAGTGGGTCAACTGAACAGGACGCGGAATCGGTGTGCCGCGTCGACCTTTGGCGAGGGGAACCGGCACGCGAAAGTGCTTGTACATGATGTCTGTAAAACGACTCTTTTGAACCGTGTAAATATCGTCCGCGGATGGGCAAGCGATCATCACCAAGGGCACTTGTGCACGGAGGGCTAGGCGACAAAATCCGAGCCGGCCTTGCCAACGAACCTTTCGAGCCTCATCGGATGGACGCAGCGATTCCCACATCCCTCCGGGAGAGACATACAGAAGCCTGCCTTCTTTTAAAAGTTGATATCCGGCTTTGGGTGATGCCGGCCGAATACCCGACTTCCAGGCCAGATCCGCCAACACCGGAGTCTTAAAGATGAGATCGTCACCCAGCGCATTCGGCAAGCGCCCCGTATGTTCGTAAGCCGCCATGGCAAACATAAAGCCATCGTAGGTCGCGAGCGTATGGTGAAACACCAAGAGGGCGGGCCCAGTCTTGGGAATGTTGTCCAAGCCGACGACGTTGTGACGATGATATCGACGCATGGGCGCCAAAGCCTTGGTCCAACCTTCGACCAAAGCAGGGGATATCTCTGCTGGTGTATCTAGTGTTTCCATAGCGGAGCCCCTATATCGCGAAACCTATTAATCGACCAGTGAGTAGATTATCAAAATGCAGGATGAATCGAAAGTCAGCTAAAGTGATCCCACGGACGAACACGAAGGACCACCTCATGCGAATACTCCTATTGGCTTTCTTACTGGCTGCTTGCGTATCGAAAGACAACGATTCCGGACCTCCATTTAATGCAGACGCCGACGCGGATGCTGACGCCGATGCTGACGCCGATGCCGACGCAGACGCAGACGCCGATGCCGACGCCGATGCCGACGCCGATGCCGACGCAGACGCAGACGCAGACGCCGATGCGGACGCAGACGCAGACGCAGACGCAGACGCTGACGCAGACGCAGACGCAGACGCAGACGCAGAC
>Ga0163180_10001054_pt1 | contig 15760 bp, 19 predicted proteins | sample AtlANTMetagenome_2_FD_109647 | JGI IMG/M metagenome (GOLD analysis project Ga0163180, IMG submission 109647) | Marine eukaryotic phytoplankton communities from the Atlantic Ocean - Atlantic ANT 4 Metagenome | ecosystem: Environmental > Aquatic > Marine > Oceanic | place: North Atlantic Ocean...
GCAAACATTTGTCAGATACACAAATGTCATTATTATGTGGTCCAAGTTTATGTACAGAAGTCGCATTAAATGAAATAAGCAACCAACGTGATGTTGCTTTTTCACACGCTCATGATATGGCTGCACATAGGCAAAGACAAAAAGAGCATGACGATGCAGTCAGGTTTAGCATCTCTCAATCTGAAGCACATGATCTTGTTAGGCATGCATTTGCTGAAAGAAAATCTAGAATAGCTGATTTTAATAACCCCAAAGAATGGGAAGTTCAAAATTCATTAACAGTTGTAATATTAGGATTGTGGGATGATATTAAATTTGGTGACGGAACTTGGGACGACTTAGGTTATGCAAGGCAATTTAAATTAAAACAGTTGCTTAATGATGTTTTTATAGTTGATGAAGATCAGCAAACACTTATAAATACATGGGACATAGCAAAGTCATTTGTTAAACTTAAAGATGCGGGAGACGCTGTGCGTGACTTACCCTTTGGGATAGGTCATGGTATTATCTCACTTCGTGATTGGATTGCAGATAGCGATTTGCTTCGATGGATTGAGGGTATCTTGGCAATTGCGGGAATAGGATTATTGGCAGCGGGAGCAGTACCAGCTGCAGGTATTGCGTTAACCGCAGGAGCTTATATTGCAATATCAAGAGGCATTGCGCAGATGTCAAAGGCTAATTCTGCAGAAGATGCATTTGAAGCTTTTTTCAATATATTGCTTGGTGTAACATTAAAAGGTGGTGCTGGAGGTGCAAGCTTTTGGGGCCAGACGTTAAGAGGAACTGAGGGTTTTGGAAAAGCGTTGTTAACAATGGATGCCGCAGCGCTGGCTGCATGGTTTACAATGATGAAAAAACAATACCTACCAGAAGCAGCGGCATCAACGCTTAAAAAAATAGCAGGAACAGTGTGGGGTCTTGTAAAATTGATTTTTGATGCAATGCTAACGCACGAAGTAATTGTGACTGAATGGGATAATGCCACAAGACCTCCTCCGCATTGGGTAATTCCAGATAATATTCCATGGGGATTTCACTTTTTTGAAGACTACCTTTCAGCAAAAGCAAGGGGAGATGTTACGATTGATGACATTGATTGGGACTCTGAGGACGGGGTGCAAATAAGTCCCAAACCTAGCCCTGAAGAACAGCAGGCAGTTTGGAATGTCGCAGCAGCTATAGAAAATGGTGATGTTACATTAAAAACTGACAATACTATAACAATTAATAATACTGAATCACCTGAAGCAGTTGATATTGCAAATAATTTAACAACTTTAGGAATAGGTCCGGCACCTTCAGATGATGAAATTCAAAATGCATTGCAAAAAGCTGAGAAATGGCTAAATATTGATGACAGTGATTTAAATATTATTGAAGAGCAATTTCAAGGATTATCTTCACAAATTTTCAATAGCTCAAGATTACAGTTGCTTGCAGATATTTAAATATAAAAATGGTGGAGGATGTCGGGCTCGAACCGACGACCCCCGGCTTGCAAAGCCGGTGCTCTCCCAACTGAGCTAATCCCCCGCACCATTTATAAATATATATTCTTGCCATACTTATTTATATGGCTCGTCGCAGAAAATATAAAAAGAAAAAATCAAAATTGTGGTCAAAGCCATCAGTATATAAAACAGTAGATGGTCAGCAGGTTTCTATGGATAGCACATGGGAAGTTGTAATGGCAATGAGGCTTGACGAATTAAATATTAAATGGGAGCGTGGCGACAATATAAAACTGCCATATTTTATGAGGTCCGGTAAAAAAAGAAATTATATTCCTGATTTTTATTTACCAGAGTATGATATCTATATTGAAGTAAAAGGATATTTAACTGAATCAGCAAAACACAAAATGAAAAGTGTGCTAGAGGTAAATGATGTTAAAATAATAATGCTTAGAAGTTTAATTGAAATTGCAGAGTTTAATAAAGAAAAAATTATAAATCTTAATTAAACAAGTTTATTTTATAGTGTATATTTATTGGGTCATAAAGACAAAGTGTAAAAACTTATTTTCTAAAAGGAATATAAAATGGAAAAACTTAAATCACTATTAGCAAGATTCAAGGTTCAAATTAGCATTGTTGCAGGTTGTCTTGTTATTGCGACTTCACTGGGCACATGTTCATTTGATCCATCAACAACATCAGAAGATGCTGATTCAGAGACACAAGAAACAACTGAGACAACTTCTTCTGTAGAGGCAGCTGTAACTACAGATTCAACTTCAGAAACAGTAGATGTAGCAACAAAGGCTGACGCATCAACAACTGATGCTGTACCTGGTGCAACAGAAGCCGATTCAGTAGAAGCAGCTGAGTAGTTTGTATTTTGCGGAAGGCATCCGAATTGGTTAGGGCGCAGATTTGAAATCTGTCGGGCTTCACGGCCTTTAGGGTTCGAGTCCCTAGCCTTCCGCCATTTATAATTTAATTTTTATACAATCATGTATTTTAATATATTATAAATTATACGTTCTTTAACATTGCGAATTGACCCTTGTTCTCGGGCATAAAAACTCAAATGGAATTACCGACCTTTGAGCACATCGGCGAAAGCCAAGTGATAGAGAAAACCTCGATTAGGATCGGGATGTTCTTACATCCTTTGGGTGCCGCCTAACTAAGAGAGGGGATGAGTTAAAGAACGTGGTAGTTCTGAATATCATCCAGTGATTCGATGCATGAGCTCTTACACCACTAAGAGAATGCTGCTGAGGGTATCCGCGGACTTGTAGGTTCATCGTGGAAACGGGATAAAGGCACACCAAGAATGAAAGTCTTGGGAAGGAGTAATAAACGACTCTAGAATCTAACTATCGATGGTAGAAGACTCTCTTGCGCAATCGGAAACGAGAACGCAGTCCCGAAAGGGGTCATATGGACATCCTCCCAGGGTTTGGAAATATGGCGCGCGACTGATGAAGTGAAGTGTACAGCTTATTCAAGGGAACGCAGAATATCATGGCGATAGTATGGCGTGCTGTTCCGTAGTCTTACGGCTAAGAACAGGGAGAAAGCTCGTGAACGGCCTTACTTGCCGGTGTGCTTACATCTAACCCGAAGAGGGGACAGGCTCAAAAGGCTTGATGGTCATGAGTAGGAAAAATAGAAGTGCTAAAATTTCCACATTTTTTACCGCAGGGAGGCATGGGTTTACAGATGCTTCAACATCTAATCAGAGGAAACAAAAGATGGAAATTACAAATGGAAAAGTGGTTAGCTTTCACTATGTTGGAACGCTAGAAGACGGCTCACAGTTTGATAGCTCTTATGAAAGAGATCAACCTATAACAGCAGTGATGGGGTCAGGACAAATTATCGCAGGATTTGAGGCTGCCCTTATGGGCATGGCTCTCGGTGAAAAGAAATCTGTTGTAATTGAGCCAAAAGATGCATACGGAGAACATAACCCAAGTGCAGTTCAGCCTGCAGCATTGTCAGCATTTCCAGATGAATTTGTACCTACGATAGGACATATTGTTCAAGGTCGTGGTGAGAATGATCAAATTTTTACAGCAACAATAGTTGGAATAGAAGAAGACAACGTTACTCTAGATTTTAATCATCCATTGGCAGGAAAAAATCTTAATTTTGATGTTGAGGTAGTCTCTATTAATGATGAAGAAGAAACAGTAGAAACTGTTGATGAAACAGACTCAGACATAAGCGAATAAACGTAATCCGCAGGTAGGCACGGGATCAATTTTGTAATAGGTGCCTTAAACTCATAATACACACACACACATAAAGGAGTTAAAAATGAGTGATAATAATAAAAGCGGCTACCAGCTCCGCGCAGATTTGCTGGGAATGGCTACGGGAATTGTAATCGACAGGACTAATCGTCTTGAAAATAATGAGCACTTCCTGGCAGAAAATGATAAAGCATATCAACGGAAGCCTATTGCGCCTTATACTACTGAAGACGTAATTACTGAAGCTGAAAAGCTTTACGCGTTTGTTCAGAAGAAGTAGTAATTAAACCGCAGGGGGGCACGGGTTACAGGTGCCTCATTTTTTAATAAAGATTAGCATAATGAAAAGTTTTTTAAATTCTAAATGGGTAAGTTTAGCATGTGCAGGTATTAACGCTTTTTTTGCATATAATGCGCTAATTAATGAAAGTTGGATTTGGTTTGCAATATGTACTGGCTTATCTGCATATTGTTTAAACAATTATAGAAAAGGATAAAGTCATGATAGAATTATTTTTAAGTACAATTTTTATTGTACTTTGGGGAACAGCTGCCTTTGCAATGGGCAGCGTTTTGGTATATGATAAATGAAATTAATGTTCTTATTTATGATGTGCTTGACAGCATGTTCAGGTGTTCAAAATATGGATTCTGGTTTTGAGAATTTATATAATACTGATAGTGGATATTTAGTAGAAGAATCATCTTTGATGCAAGAAACATCTGTTTCACTTAATAACAAACAACTATGCGATGGAAATTTAATTTCAGAAGAAGCTGCAAGGCAAATAATTGTTTTAACTGATATTACTAATGATGAAACAATTTATACAATATACGATCGAATTGATAGTATAGCTACTCTTTTTGAAGACTGTGGTGATCCATGGGGAATGTTTCCAACAACTTATAGGCACATTACAGATAGAATAATTCAGGCAATTGAAAATAAAGAAATTGAAGATAAAAATTGGGGAGAAAGAATTGTTGTAGATTTTGCTTCAAGATATATGGAAAATTTACAATTAGCACTGTTAGGTGAAGAACCCTCATACGCTTGGTATCAATATTATTATCTTGCAGATCATCCAAGCGCATCTAAATCAAGGGCAGTAATAATAGCAATGGTAGCGCACCTTACGCTAGACCTTCCTTATTCATTAGTAGAAATAGAAACTACAGAAGATCATAAAGATGATTATTTTGTGCTTGGTGAATTAATGATTGAAATTACACCTTATTTTATTGAAGACTTAAAATCATATTACAATGCAGACACAGAAGATTTATTAAACGGATTCTTTTTTGGAGAATGGATTGATGGAGTATTTGGTAATGACACAACAGTTACATTGTCATACCAAACCATTAGAACTAAAAGCTGGAACAATAGATGGTATATTGAAGTAGGTTTATCATGGATTGCAAATTCAGAAATATATGCTGCATTCTGGACAATAGACGGTGTATTGGCAACATTAGACGCTTCAGGCACTATATAGGAAATTATAATGTTAAAAATGTTTTTAATTTGTACAAGTTTATATACACTTACATCTTGTGGTCTCGATGACACAATAAATGCTAAACATGATGATTCTTCTGCAGGCATAGAAGCAGAAGATAGTGAAGAATTAGATATTGAAGAAGGTCAAGACTATGAAGAAGATGAGGATACTTCATTTCATGAAGACACTGCGCAAGAAGAACCTGTATCACTTATTGATTTTTCGCAAAGCGGCCCATATGAAATTGATGTAGAAAACTATACTGCAAGTGTTTCTAATTGCACAAGTATGAATTATAGTGTATATTCTCCTAGCGGAATTGATAATTCAACTATAGTTGTTTTAGGGCACGGTTTTGCACGTGGATCTGATGTCATGAGAGGTTGGGCAGAACATCTTTCTTCATGGGGTATTGACGTAATTCTTCCAACACTGTGTCATTATAATATATTGTTTGGTGTTGACCACGAAATGAACGGATTAAATATGAAAGAGCTCACTGATTTACAAGGTGCAAGTAAAGTCATATATGCAGGTCACTCAGCTGGAGGGTTAGCCGCAATTATAGCAGCGGCACAGGACAGTAGGGCAGTTGGAATAGTGGGATTAGACGTGACAGATACAGAGGATGTTCCTGGTGTTGATGATTATATTGGAAGAGATTACGCTGCGTCTGTTCATGGTTTTGCATATGCTATTTTTGGCGAAGCGTCTTCTTGCAATGGAAACAACAATGGCATTGAACTGTTTAAAATGATGAGTGATTATAAATTATTAAGAGTTACAAGCGCAGATCATTGTGATTTTGAAAATCCAACAAATTCATTATGTACAATGAGCTGTGAGAACTCTACTGAATTATTTGATAATTCAGAAATTGAATCAGCAATTATAACGCTTGGAACAGCTGCTGTTATATCACTTTCAGATTCATCATCTAATGCTTCCTTATGGTGGTCAAATGAAGGATTAGATGATTGGATATATTCAGGGCTTATACAAGAAATTGAATAATAATAAAATTCATGCAATATATAACTACTATGAAAAACAATAACATATTATTTTTTCTTGTATTTTTATGCGTAGGATGTTCTGACTATGACTTAAAAAATCTTGATGGTGCAGCACTTCCCGGAATGGATACATCAGATTCTATTATAGTAAATGATTTACCAGATACTGGATTCCCAATAGACACTGCTAATCCTGATCTAGGTTCGCTTTCACCAATTGCAGTTTGTCAAGTAAGCCCAAATCCAGTTTCACCTCCATTTGAATCTGCAACTTGGATTGGCAATAATTCTTATGATATTGAAGGTGTACCAATTATAGACTATTCATGGGAAATTGTTTCTGCGCCTGAAGGTTCTGGTGTTATGATGCCAACTGGAGCTGCAAATAGATATCCTTTTACACCTGAGCTTGCGGGTACATACATCGCAGAACTAACAGTGACAAATGAAGATGGTCTAACATCTGATCCATGTGAGGTTTCTCTTGAGGCAATACCGACGGAAAGCCTTTGGGTTGAAATGTTTTGGGATCAACCTCAAGACGATATGGATTTGCATCTTGTAAATTTACCTGGTTCGCTTGAAACAAGAGATGATTGTTACTATTCAAATTGTACTTCTACTGCACAAATATTTTTTCCAATGGATTGGGGCGCACCTGGATATGATGGTGATAATCCAATTTTAGATTTAGATGATATTCCTGGAACAGGTCCAGAAAACATAAACATAGACACACCACACCCTGGGGCTGTTTATGATGTTGTTGTACATGACTATACGGGATCAACACCTGATGTTTACACTGAAAATAATGTAACTGTTAACATCTATCTTGATGGAAGTTTATCTTGGACTGATACCCGCTCAATCAGCGGTGATGGTTCATATACATATTTTTCAAGAATTGATTGGTCTGCTGGCACAATAACAGGTTTGTAAGGTTTAAACATAATGATATTTGCTTTTACGTTTTTATTAATTGCCGTGCTTGAATCAGCTTCTAAAAATAATCCAGACATACATTGTAATGAACAACAAGAAGAATCATGTGCTAGTTCTACAAAGTAGTCTATATTTATAAATATACAATATGGAATAGTTATGAAAATTACAAAAGCAAGACTTCTTCAATTAATAAAAGAAGAGTTGTCACGTGAAGAAAAAGAAAAATCGGACAATCTTATTGCAATATTCAATAATGTAAAAAAAGAAATAATAAAAGATATCCCTAATTTTATAGCAAGAATTGATACAAAACTCAGAAATAGGGAATACCTAAAAGCAGAGCTTTCAGATAGTGATAAAAAAATAATAAATGATTTTTTAAACAAAACTGATATTAAAGTAATTGACAATTGCCCGGGATGCCATGCACAATATTCATGGGGCAGAAATATAATTGAATTTGACAAGCAAGACATGATGACAAAAGAACAAAGTGATATTGAAAATATAATATATCATGAATATTATCATGCGCTTGATGCATCATACCAGGAACTTACAGATTATCGAAGCACAAAAGATAAAAATAAAAAAGATATGTTTGTTCTTCATAGGCAATTATTGGATTATATTTATGAAAAAGATAGCGCAATAATTGGTAAAAGTGAAGAAGAAAAAAATGAGTTCATAGAAAAAGAAATAAATAAACTTAGAAATAAGTTGCCTAGTAAACCTATGTTGGCCCCTCATTTTGAGTCTGTTACTGAATTATTTATGCATGATATATTGAGCCTTAGGGAAAAATTAAATGTTATGAATAATCCACTTAAGTGGGCTCGCAAAGTAAAGAAATATTTTCCTTCTAGAAAAGATTTTTATTGGGTTCCATTTCAAAAATATACAAAAGAAGTCTTAAGAGAGAAAGATCACGTATTTGTTGCTGTTCATGAATTAAGAAGAGCATTTCCAGGAAAAACACTGAACCAGATTTGTGAAACATCAGAAGCAGAAAAAGAAAAACTTGATGATTGGACAAAGTTGCAATTTTTAATGCTAAAATGCAATGGAGATACTGGTGATCTATTTAATAAAATTGCGACAAAAATGGATATTTCAATAAACAAAACTTCAGCGGTTGTATAAAATTTTATTATAATAAATAAATTGTGAATAATTATAGTGTAACATGAATATATTGGAAATAAAACATGCCAACAACAATAAGCACAAAACCTGATTCAGGTGAAGATTTAATTAGTGAGTCAAGATTCATGCGTCTTGCGGGAATAAAGGAAGAAAAACAAATGGAAAATATATTAGATGAAAAAACAAAAAATGCAAGATCAGAAGTTTCTTATTCATCTTCAAAGGCTTCACGAAAAGCATATAATAAATCACAGCGCGCTGAAATGGGTGATGAAATTGAGTCGCAACTCATGTCAACAGAGCAAGTATTTGATGATAGGACCATTGGAGAAATAGTTCCTATTGGTGCTGAAGAATGGGAAAGCTATGATGGAATTTCTTCTGATCCAGAAAATAACATGCCATCAGAAAAACTTGCTTACCTATATGATCTTGCATACGATGTTGCTGATGGGCGTGTAGAGATGTCAGAGGATGATATTTCTGCATTGGATGCGCTTACAACAGATGCATTTGATTGGTCTTTTTCATATTCTGTCACAGGTCACGGTGCTGATTTTTCAGATCAGGCGTCTCGTGATGAATTATATGATGATTACGATGATGAGCCCCAATGGGATGAAGCTGATCAAGATTATGCAGATCAACAATATGCTGAAAAGCATGGAAATCCATTTGACGATGAAGATGATGTCGTTGCAGAGGGCGAAGTATCAGCAAATGCAAGGCTTGCTAGATTGGCTGGCTTAAAAGAAAGAATGGAAACAAAGAAAGTATGGAAATAAAACATCTATGAAAATTATTTATAGTATATGGGATAAATTCATAGGTATTATCGATGACATAGCCGCTCAGCTTGGTTTGCAGCCCAGACCTGTTCCAGTAAGAGTTAAAAAGAATAGTAACAAAAAGAATAGATAAAATTTTAACTCTGGTCGTTTTTTAAACTATCACATATCATATACCATTTATAATATTTTATAGGTGCTCACAATGTAACCTTGATTTATTATACTGCATTTTATAACCTTGCTTATGTTTTTTTATTTATGCATTGTTAATATTCGTTGAACATTTATTATGTTTTGTTTTATTATTTACTGTGCAATATATTCATAGGATAAAACAAATATGCTTAAAACAAAAAATGAAAAACAATTAAATTCACAAGAAAATGTTGAATCTTCGCTTGAGGTAAAAATGTATAATCAGTCACTTCGCGTCGATACGCTTAAAATGGCAATGACAGTACTTGACTCAAGGGTAAAAAGAGAAGTAGAAAATCAAATGCTTCTTCCAACAGGAAGACAAGCAAATGTTGATTCATATTCCATAGAGGAACTTATAGTTGAAGCGAATAAAATTTTAGACTTTGTTACATCTGACTAAAAAAACTTAACTTATAATGTATAATTAATAAAGAATCATTTGATTACGTTACAGGTTTATTATGAAAATAACACGCAAACAATTAAGACAGATTATTAAGGAAGAATTATCTTTAATAACAGAAGAATTAAAAACAAGGGTACAAGTTGAAGAGCCAAAACCAAAAGGCATGGAAGCATATCATTTACTGCAGGCATACGCATTGGTACCAAGTCCTTCTGGACCTATAGAATTTAAAGTTGTAAAGGGTCAAGTCGAGGGCGATAATGGTAAAACAAAAGATGAGATCCAAAAAGTCACAGATTTAGTTTTGGGTGCAGAAGGAGCACCAAGGGATAATCGACAGAGGCCCAAAAGAACAGGTTCGGCAGAAAGAAGTATTGTGCAAAATGGAACACTTACTGTTAGTTGGGAACAATGAAAATCACACGTAAACAATTACAAACAATGATAAGGGAAAGCATAAAAGCTATTAGCTCTGGATCGCCTGACACTGCTAGCAAAGCATTGGCTACATTAGATGTGTGGAACTCAGTTAAGTCACCAGACTATCCTGATAACCGAAGAGAAAGAGATCCTGCTGTTGCTGATATGCTTGCAGATATGTGGAAAGCTACAAATAGATCATCATGGGAAAAATATTGGAAACTATCCAAACAAGGATCTACGGAGGGTGCTTGGAGCGCAGCATTTGTTTCATTTGTAGAAGATGATCCAGGATTTAATGATTCTATTCGTCATAGTGATTATATGAATGCAGCAGAAGCAGAAAGAGAAAAATTTGACAAAGGTGAAGATATGTTTGGCAAGCATGTTGCATTTAAACCAGGAGAGGTTGAAACAATGCCTGGTGATAAAAGGTGCCATCGGCGCAGTGGCGGGAAACATTGTGATGTTTGTCTTGAACCTGGATGTAATTCTTTTATAGGCGGAAACATAGATAACGATATAAGAATAAGAACAGATGGCGGTGACTCTCCTGATGCAACTATGTTTATTTCAAAATCACCAATAAAAGCTGATGCACAGTATGGTCGCAATTGGGATCCCAACCGTACAGGCGGACCAAAGGGACCAGCAACCGGCGATGAGTTTGCAATGCTTGAAGAAATTAAAAACGAAGATAAAAATATAATGAAAATTACACGTGCTCAACTTAAGCAAATTATAAAAGAAGAATTAAGATATAGAAAAATAATATCAGAAGGTTTTGCATCCTTGCCAGATGAGCACAAAGAAGATATTGTCGCTGATGTATATGCTCATGTTGGTGAAATGATAGAAAATGCTTGGCCCAAGGCTGACATTGTTCCTGGAATGTCACTGGCTGCTGTTGATTTGAATCGCGGAGGACTAAATCAGTTTACATTAACTTATGAGTTTATGACAGTGGGAACAGGCACGGGATTAGCTGGTCTTAAAGGTGTAGAGAGAAAATGGAAGAATAAAGTTGCAGGCAATGCTGGTTATAAAAGTTATTTCTTGGATAACACAAAAAACAAGGTATTCAAGATGCGCCTAGCAAAAAATCCTATCGAGTGGTCAACAGAAAAAAAGGACGGTTATGTATTTTTGACAGTTCTTATAACACTTAATGAAGACTATGTGGCTGATCATCAACCCATTGATGGGTTATAGGATTGCCTAATAAAATGAAAAAATTTACACAATGGCATAAAGATAGAATTGAATGTGTTGCAAATCATTTTGGTTTGTCAAATTATCAGCTTTTATGGATTGCCGCAATTAAAGGTATCTTGTTTGGATACATAGTAGGAGCATATTTATGAAAATCACACGCAAACAATTAAGACAACTTATAAAAGAAGAATATTCTAAAGTAACATACGAAAGTAGTAAACCAGATGATTCTGAAGATCAGGAATATCAAGACGACAATGGTGATGGTGTTCCTGATCAGCATGATGATACTATGGATCCAGATCAAAAGGTTTCATTTATGCTCAATAAAATTAGAGATATTTTAGAAGATGCGCATCATATTGCCAATAGCGCGCCAGATCACCAAAATAAGGGTGAAGGCTTTGCAATGACAGAACTACAAATGGTTGTTGATGATCTTCATCAAATGTATGGCACAGAGTACTGGAGGTACGAATCATGAAAATTACACGCAAACATCTAAGGCAACTTATTAATGAAGAAATATCTACTATTAATGAATTTTGGAAAAAGGATGATCCTAAAAAAGCCATGGAAAAACTAGAGGCACAATTGCAAAATGCTATGAAAGTATTTGAAGCGTTGCCTGATGATAATCCAAACAAAGCTATATTTTTAAAAGCATTAGAAGCAATGGATGGTGCATTTCCATATATGGACATGGATCAGATATAAACTAATAATTTGATTATAAAAAATGAAAATTACAAAAAATCGGCTTCGCAAAATAATAAAAGAAGAGCTGCTAATTGAGATAGGCCTTCATGACAGTCCAATTGACGACAGGGTGACTCAATCTATAGCTAATTTACCTACACCTGACTCTTCTACGTCGTTATTAGTAGCAGAAATTCTTTTAGGGTTTACACCCGCTGGCGTCGCAATTGATTTAAAGGATTTAGCAACAGCTATACAAAACAGAGATCCAGCTTTGGCTACTATGGCGGGGATCGGATTCGTCCCTATTGTCGGTGATCTTTTTAAAGCTCCTTACAAAGCTGCCAGGCACGCCGATCAGGTAGATATATTAAATGATCTTGCTCGAGGACCCAATGGGTCAGAAGGTTTGGAACAGCTAAGGCGACAAGGTGCTAACGCAACTAGAGCTGGCACTGAAAATATTTTAGGTATCTCAAGGGCAACGCGCTCTACAATTGAAACAGCCATGTCTCGGCCTGGTATATATAGGGTACATGTTATAATACCCACTCGTGAAATTCCCCTTGATTCTTTTATTGATAATGGTTTGGCAATAAAACCAGGTAGAGCTACAACGGGTTCCGTTGATAGTGTTGAAGACTTTCTCAATCCAAAGACTATCTTTGGAAGACCTCTCTCACCGGGAAGCGGCTCTGCACAATCAAAAAGAGTTTTAATTAGATACCCATCAGGCAAAACAATGATGGATGTAGCTGAGGAGTTTGACTGGTCAGAAATACAGGGATTTAGAGCTAGAACAATGCAGAATAGTCGTATAACGCATAGGATTCCACCAGAATATATAGTTGGTATCGTTGACCCAAAGACTGATTCGTTTATAAAAGGGTTGGGGTATTAGTTAAAATGAAAATTACAAGAAACAGGCTTCGCAAAATAATAAAAGAAGAATTATCTGCTTTAGTTTTAGAAGAAGCCGAGCACGGTCATGATTTTCATGTATCTCATGATAATAAAATATCAGAGATTCAATTTGCCTTTGTTGACACAGATGAAACAAAAAAAGAATTTGAAAAAGCAAGGCAAAGTTTAATATCATACATAAAAAGCAAAAAACAAAATGATTCTGGATTTAATTTTTCAGATAAGCTTGGTGAAAAAATATCAAAGTTTTCATTAGGCGAACTTACAGATTCTGATATTTCTAGCATTGTTTCTAATATTCAAAAAGTAAACCTTGGTTTTTATACGACACCGCCTGGAACACCTCTTAATGCACTTGGTTTTTGGTCGCCAGCTGAATGGACAATATATATTAGCTTAAAGCATTCATTTAAAAAGAGCTTAATTAGAAAATTCACAAACAACATTGAAAATAAAAGTTCAAAATTTTATAAATTTCTTTCGAAACTTGATAGCTTGGCAGGAGAAATTACTTCAAGAGGAAACAAAAGAGATACAATACGTCATGAATTTTATCATGCATTTGTTACAACCATAAGCAGGTTAATTACCAGAAAAAGAGATGTAAGAATAAACCAGCTTAGAAATGATATTAGACAAGCTGATGCAGAATATCAAGATGCTTATTCTAATATGATACCGACAATACAAAATTCAGAAAAATTTTCGCTTGCAGATGCAGAAAACAAAAAACAAATCGCTTTTAATAAACTTGAGTCGTTAAAATCTGAAATGTCATTAGTTAAAGATTCTCCTGCGTATTTCGAAGGTGCATTTGAAGAAGATCTCAATACGCTGTTAATTCCTGGTGCGCTAACGGACCCTGAAGTTGTTAAAAATGCAGTAAAAAGCCATAGCAATCCACTTATAAAAGGCTCACTTAATTGGAGGCAAACTGAAGTAATACAAAACTGGCAAAGAAGGGCGCGTGCACATGAGCACATATATGTCTATATAGATCAAATCAGAAAAATGTTTCCAAGAAATACAATTGAAAATTCACAAAAAGTAAACCCTATTCAGTTTAATAAACTTGGCAGAGCAGCATTTGTAATACCGTTATTTAGAAATAGTGAAGAAGGTAAAGCTGCATTAGATAGAATTGCATCAAATGCACAGCAGGATCAAGGTTCAAATATTGCGACTGCATAACTAATGGGATATACAAAATGAAAGTTTTACGTGAATACATAAGATTATTATTGGAGCTTAATTTAGGTACTGGATCTGGAATGGAGTATACTGCTTTTGTTCTTGACAATAGTAGTGCAGAGTCTCTTCATAAATATGCACCTAAGGGATGGGCCATAAAGTCTCACCACATGACAATTATTAGCCCAAAAAATCAAAAACAAAGACTACCATCTCATTGGCTTGACTTTAAAGAAGACAAAGGCATAATGAAAGTTGTTGCAATCGCTAAAAATGATAAGGTTGTCACAGGTCTTGTAGATCTCGGTGGATTTCCTATACCTATGAAAGGCCCTTCATTCCCACATGTTACAATAGCTATTAATACGCACCCTGAAATAAATGGAAAGGCATGGATGTCAAACGAGTTTCAGCTTTCTGATTTTGAACCTATTGATCCCATTCCATTAACAGGTGCAGTTGAAGAGATTTTCTCTGCAGGCAAATTAAAAGAAAACAAAGAAAAAACAGAGAGCTATGTAGATAAACTTGAAAATAAAATATTTGAATTTCTATTTACAAAAAGTACATATGACGAGCTTCAAGGCTTGAGTGAAGAAGATGAAGCAACAGTTGTTTTAGATACAAATATATTTGATAATTTTGAAAATATAAATGAAGTACACATCGGAATTTCAGTTAACAACAATGGTCGAGGTGAAGTTTCTGCGGCATATGTTTGTGCCCCCACAAACAGAAAACAATCTAATCTTGTTATTTCACTTAATATACCACAAAATTATCCTAAAATTACAGGTTTTCAAGATTGGTTATCTTCTGAGCTTGCCGATTCTTTATCTCACGAAATTCAACATAGCTGTGATGATACTGATATTCTTGTAGGCGATGGAAATATTCCAGAAGGAGATGATAAATGGTCAGATCTTGAAAGTATAGAAAAGTACTATGCATCTGACGCTGAAACTAGAGGTCATGTTGCAGGAATAATAGGCAGAGCAAGAAGAACTGGTGAAAAACCTGAAGATTTATTATATAAAGACATGGGAACAATTATGGATAAAGCAATTGATAGAGGTTTTAATGAAGATGATATTGTTCCTATTGTTCAGCATATTTATAATAAATGGCTCGATAGATTGAATAATATCAAAAATTCGTAGTATAATAGTTAAGGTTTACGTAATGAAAATAAAAAGATCAAGATTAAAGCAAATTATTAGGGAAGAAGATGATTATGCAACATGTGACGGTGGTAGCAGCGGTGAATGTACTGCTCCGCCAGCAAAACCTATTGATGACAAAGGTAAGAGTGATATAGCGAAGATGGTCGATGAGCTCGTTAAGGGTGGAGATCCTGAAGATGAAGCCAAGGATATGGCGGGATGGGAAGATAATTGGGGTAATTGGAAAGAATACCTTGAAAAAAATGAAAGTAGAAATATAATGAAAATCACACGTAAACAATTAATACAGATTATCAAAGAAGAAGTATTGCTTAATGAGAACACAGTTAATGCACGATCAAAGAAACCTGCAAAGAAACGCACAAAGAAACCTGCAGGAAGTAGTGTGCCTAGACCCAGGGC
>Ga0163180_10001055_pt1 | contig 15748 bp, 15 predicted proteins | sample AtlANTMetagenome_2_FD_109647 | JGI IMG/M metagenome (GOLD analysis project Ga0163180, IMG submission 109647) | Marine eukaryotic phytoplankton communities from the Atlantic Ocean - Atlantic ANT 4 Metagenome | ecosystem: Environmental > Aquatic > Marine > Oceanic | place: North Atlantic Ocean...
CAAGGCAGCTTGGGAGTCAGCGTGTGTTCCGGGTGCGATCCAGGACGGCATGACCGGCGATTTGTCACGGCTGGAAGCGCAACTCGAGGCAGCCAAGGTTGCAGTGGAGAAATCGAAGACTGCGACCAATGGGCTTGTCTGGATCGAAGATATGCTGGAGCGCAAGGAGCAGGTTGGACTCGCCAATGCCGCGAGGGATGCGACCTTGTCTTCCGTGGGCAAGCAAGAAGAAAGCCTTTCCCAGCTTGCCAAGGTGTTGGAGAAAATTCAGGAGCAGGAAGCCCAGAGTGACTCGGTGGAAGGGCGCTATGCGGTGGCGGGCAAGCTCTCGGAGGTGGCCAACGGGCGCAATGCACGGAACATGAATTTCGAGAGCTATGTCTTGGGTGTCATGCTCGATGATGTGCTCCAGCGGGCTACGGCTAGGCTGCAGAAGATGTCGAGAGGCCGCTATACATTGCACCGTTCGATGCGTGTGGACGATGGTCGTAAAAGGGCTGGACTGGACTTGGAGGTGATGGACCACTGGACAGGACACTCTCGTGCGGTGTCGACGCTGTCTGGAGGCGAGGGCTTCCAGGCCGCGCTGTCGTTGGCCCTTGGGCTCGCAGATGTGATTCAGTCCTACACCGGGGGAATCCACTTGGAGGCGGTGTTTGTGGACGAGGGCTTTGGCAGTCTGGATCCAGAAGCCCTAGAAATGGCGATGCGGGCGCTGCAAGATTTGCGGAAGTCGGGACGCCTCGTGGGTTTGATTTCCCACGTCAGCGAGCTCAAAGGCCGCATCGATACGCGTATTGAGGTGAGCACGAGCCGGACGGGCAGCCACATTCAGGTGCAGAGGAGTTGAGTTGAAGCTTCGCATCGACAAGACGTGGGATGGGCACATGTTGCCTGAAGACGAAGTGGTCGAGATTTCTGTGGTGTTGGGAACAACACATCTGCGATTGGAGGTCGATGCGCCATTCTATGGGGACGCTCCTCCCGATGTGGCTCCGGGTTCGTGTTGGGCGCTGTGGGAGCATGAGGTGGTGGAGTTGTTCTTGGTCGGAGAGAACGAGGCGTACACGGAAATAGAAGTCGGTCCCTTCGGGCACTACCTCTTGCTGCGCCTTGAGGGGGTGCGAAATATTGTGGAGCGGGAGCTTCCGATGCGGCTTTCGTCGGAGATTGCCGGGCGACGCTGGAGGGGGGTGGCTGAAATCGATAGGACTTACCTGCCGCGCACGATTCGTACGCTCAACGCCTATGCCATTCACGGCTCGAAAACCGAACGCAGCTACAGTGCCTGGGAGCCCGTGCCAGGGGATGGTCCCGATTTTCACCGTTTGGCGTACTTCCCCGATGTAGTCTTAGGCGAACCATAGACTTGGAAGACGGATGCTGCCCCAGAGCGGATCGAATCGGGACGTGACCCTGTGAAGTGGCGCTCGGCCTTGTCCAGTGCGAACTCTCTAGAGGCCGCCGTCAAAGAGGTGAGCTCGGATCTGAGCGCAGACTTCCCAGATGGCATCGACCTCATGCTGATCTTTGTGTCGCCACACCACGCCTTGCGTTATCGCGAGGTGGCGTTGATGCTGCACGAAAAACTCGAAATCCGCGAGTTGATTGGATGCTCAGGTGGGGGTGTCGCGGGTGCAGGACGCGAGGTGGAGTCGGGACCTGTGCTCTCTGTGGTGGCGGCTCGCTTGCCGGAGGTGGGCGTGCGGAGCTTTGCGCTGGATGGGGAAGCTGTGCTCGACCTGGCGAAGTCGGAGAGGGGGTGGCAGGAATTGCTGGACTTAGAGGCGGAACACGAGCCGGTTTTTGTGCTGTTGGCCAATCCGTTTGAGTGTCCCGTTGAGGCCTATGTGGACGGATTGGACCGCGCTTTTCCAGACTCGAAAAAGCTTGGCGGTTTGGCGAGTGGTGGCAGTGGCAAAGAATCCGTAGCGTTGTTTTTGAGGTCCGGTGTCGAAGAAGCCGGAGCGGTTGGCGTGGCGTTGTGGGGTGATGTTGCGGTGGAAACGGCTGTCGCGCAGGGGTGCAGGCCGATTGGTGTGCCCTTTATTCTGACCCATTGTGAGAATAATCTGGCGGTGCAGCTGGATGGGAAGCCTGCATTGCATGCCTTGGACCAGGTCTATGGCAATCTCACACCAGCAGATAGAGAGCGGTTCCGCCGTTCACCGCATGTGGGGATTGGCTTGCATGCGGGGAAGAGCCCGTATCGGCAGGGAGATTATTTGCTCCGTAATGTCTTGGGTGTGGACCGGGAGCGGGGTGTGGTGGCGATTGGCGCACACCTACAGGTGGGCATGGAGGTGCGCTTTCATATCCGGGATGCGGAGACTTCCGCGGAGGATGTGGAGGCGGTGTTGTCCCGAGCCTCAGATCGTGTGTCGGGTGTTTGTGGTGCCCTGTTCTTCTCTTGTTTGGGACGAGGGCAGGGTTTGTACCAAAGTTCCGGTTACGACTCGTCGGTCTTTCGGAAGCACTTTGGAGACATCGCGCTGGGTGGCTTTTTCGGGAATGGAGAGATTGGGCCGGTACAGGGCAAGACCTATCTCCACGGCTACACCAGTGTCTTCGGGCTGTTTCGGCCGCGTGGCTGGAGTTAGGGCTCTTCGTTGGTGGGGCTTTGCTTCGGCGCGGTTGTCTTTCGCTGAAACCAGCGGAAATAGACGATGAGGGCGACACAGGCACATATCGAAAAGAGGCCCATACCCGTTTGCCAGGCTTGGGGGTCGTTCATTTGCAACATGCTGAGCCCAAACACGCCGGAGAAGAGCGCCGCCGTCAGAATCATGACCCGATGTACTTTCCAGATACTCATCAGTCCTCGAAGATGATCTCTTCCATGTTTCTCCACAACTCTTCGCCATAGGTACGGAAGTTGTGTGTTCCGACAAAATGTCGCAGGTGATGGAAGTTCACCTTGTACTTGCCACCACCGAAGTTCTCAGAGATGAAGCCATTTGGGTCTGCCAATAGCTGGGGTACTTCCGACAAGGGCCACCGGCCTAATCCCACGAACTTGATGGTCTCACCGACGGGCTCCATCACAAAGAGCGTAGCGGTGGACTCGCCGAGTGTGGCCATAAAGAGTTCACCTACTTGCAGTGACTCGGGGTCAAGACCGATGCGTGTGCAGGTCCGTTCCACGTGCTCTTGGTAGATTGGCCACAGCCAGTCCATCAGATTCCCGGTGTGCCGAGGGCGTAATCGGTGAGCATGGCTGCAAATAAAAGCCCGAGATAGATGACTGAGGCTTTGAAAACTTGCCAGTCGACCTCACGTTTCTGGGCCTTTAATGCTCGAATATTCCAGAGAGCAAACCAGGTGCCTCCCACGATAGCGGTGGCGCCGTATACCCAGCCGAGGTGGCCGAGGAAGAGGGGCGCCATAGTGACGGGAAGCATGGCGAGTGTGTAGAGCAAGCTCAACCGGCGAGTGGCCTGATCGCCGATCACGATCGGCATCATCGGCAGGTCTGCGTTCGCGTATTCCTCTTTTCTGAAGATGGCGATTGCCCAGAAATGAGGGGGCGTCCACAGGAAGATAATCAGAAAGAAAATCCAACCGGCTGGACCCAAGCTGCCGTCGACAGCGGCGTCGGCGATAAGTGGTGCTGTTGCACCGGCGGCACCACCGATAACGATGTTCTGGGGTGTGCGGCGTTTGAGGCCGAGTGTGTAGACAAAGACATAGAACAGAATGCTGCCGGCGCCCACGATTGCGGCGACTCGCCCGCCAAAGTGAAACAGCATCCAAGTGGAACAGACCGCCAGGACAATCCCCATACCGAGGGCCTGGTTGGGTGCCAAGGACGCAGTGGGCAGAGGGCGGTTCTGCGTGCGGGCCATTCGGGCGTCGATATCACGCTCCAGATAGGCATTGAGAATGCTACAGGCGGCACCCGATAGAGCGGTTCCCAACAGAATCCAGAACGCCAGGGCGAGGTTGGGTTGGGCGTTTTGTCCGATGAATAGCGCCGGAATCCCTGTGACAAGCACCAGGAGCAGGACCCGTGGACGTGTCATTTCCCAATAGCTTCGCAGCGTATTGGTGATGCTCTGGGGCATGGCAGTTGTTGAGGCCATCGAAACTTGTACGCACTCCGTTTAATCGGGCTTGCGGGCGCGCATCGCCGTAAGCCTATCCAAGCGCCCTTTTATCGCGTCAAGGCCTGTCTGCCGAGAGACATTTCAGGCTTTGTTGATTCATTCGGTTGAAGCTGGGGTTTTTTCAAGGACTTCTGCTCCGAGCAGGATGAGCGAAACCCACACAAGGTCCGCGAGCAGGAGATGGGTCAGTTGGAGGGGGATAGGGGCATAAAGCGCCATATTCACAAAGCCCAAGATGATTTGGAGGACAACCAAGGTCAGGACGCACTTTCCGAGAAAGTGCGAACGGTAGTTGTTGGCCAGCATGCCGATCCCACAGCCTACGACCAGTGCGACGATAGGGTGTGCCATACGCAACTGGAGCAGAAAGTGTGCCCCAGGTTTCAGATTGTCGAGATGATCGGCTTCGGGAAAGAGGGTGTCGCCCAAGGCGGCGATAGCCCCGGTGATACCCACGAGAAAGAGACCCGCAATGGCGAGCGTGAATGCCTTCTTCGCGGGTTGAGTCAGGTTGAGCTGACCGGGACGTGTCGCCCACCATGCGGTGAGTGCCATAAAGCCCAGGAGTGCCAAGGTGTTTAGCAGGTGTGCGGCGATGACCACCGCTCGTGCGACGGAGTCATCGTCCTCCACGAGCCCGAAGAGCACCAACCCGGCGCCGAGCAAGGCTTCGGCGATCATAAAGGCCAGTGTGGTCCAGGCCGCTTTTCTTACCCGGTGCCCGCGATCGAAAAGACGGCATGCCCCGATAACGAGGATGACGGTCAGGATGAGGGCGACACCGGCAGTTGCGCGGTGGGTGAATTCAATAAGCTGCTCGACACTTTGTGCCGGGCCGATCCACTGCCCATCGCATTGAGGCCAGTGCTTTCCACAGCCAGCCCCCGAACCAGTTGCTCGAACAAAGGCACCCCAGAGGATGACAAAGAAGTTGAAGACGAGGGTTGCCCAAGCAAAGCGGGCAAAGCGGACTTCAGCCTTCCGGGGGGAGTACGTCATCGCTTACTCCGGATGGGAAGGCCTTGGAAGGCTTCCGTAATGCGGGTTTCGTCTGCATTGGAGAGTTGGATGCGGGCCGAAGCCAAGTTCTCGGCGGCTTGCGTCGGATTGCGTGCTCCACAGATCGCGCCGGTCATTCCGGCTTGGTGCAGGACCCAAGCGACACTGATTTGAGCGCTGCTTGCGTCATGGTTGCGTTGGATGTCTTGGAGTCCAGTGAGGGCATCGAGGATGGCGGAACGGTTTTCCATTGAGAAGATCGACTGTGTTGCACGTTCGTCCCCTTCGGGAAATTCTCGTTCGGGTCCGACTTTTCCCGTGAGGAGTCCTTGTTCCATCGGGCGATAGCCGATGACACCGATGGTGTGTTGCTTACAGTACGGCAGTAGGTCGCGCTCAATGCGGCGGTGAAGAAGACTGTATCGCGGTTGAATGGAGGCGAGGGGAATATCGCCGAGGGCGTTTTGTGCTTCTTGAATCTGCTCTAAGGAGTAGTTGGAGACGCCGATGGCTCTGATTTTTCCTTCCTCGCGGAGCTGGGCGAGTGCGCCCATCGTCTCTGCGATGGGTGTGGCCGGGTCGGGCCAGTGGCACTGATACAAATCAATTTCATCGACTCCAAGTCGTTGAAGGCTCGCCTCACACTCGACACGGATACTCTCGGGTCGGAGATCAAAAGAGATTTGAAGGGTTTTTCCACCAAATCGCGTCTTGAAAAAAGGGGTGCCTTCTCCGTCCCAACGGAGACCCGCTTTGGTCATAATCACCGCATCCGATCGGCGACTTGCAATGGCTTTTCCAATGAGTTGTTCGGCATGACCGAAGCCATAGACTGGTGCGGTGTCAATAGCGTTCGCGCCCTTGTCTAAGGCCGTCTCAATCGCCTGGTATGCGTCTTCGTCATGTGTGGGGCCCCACCACCATCCTCCGATGGCGAATGTGCCCATGATCACGGGATGGATCTGGATGTCTGTGCGTCCCAGGGGGCGTTGCGTCGTGCTCACAGGTTTTCCTCGGTAAAGAGTTCGGTGCCTTTTTCGCGCAGTGCCGCAGCAAAAACGCCATCGCCTTCGCGTAGTTGTCCGTCCACCCAGGTTTCTCCGCAGCCGCAAGAAGGGCTTCTGGCCTTGAGGATGGCACGGTGGCTGCCCTCGGCCTGTAAAAGTGCGCGACGTGCTCCATGGAGGAAGGCTTGGGTATGATTGGTTTGGTCGCTACGTTGACGGACCTCTGCGTGTCCTGCCCATACCGCTTTACCTGTCCCTTTGTGCAGATCACACGGTGGTCGTGGGGTGGGGAGTCCGCCGAGTTCTTCAGGACAAAGCGATACAACAGTGCCACCGTCTTTTTCCCAAGCCGCGATCGCGTCGATGACCTGTGGATTAAGCTTGCTGTCGCCGTCGTAGCGACAGCGGCGTCCTGTCAGGCAGGCGGATACGACGAGTTTCATTCGCCATCCGCTTTGGTAGGCGCATGCCAAAGGTAGCGCGACTCATTCTCCGCGAGCTGTATGTCCACCCGGTTGTCGATCTGGGGCAGTATCCGACCCTCGACGGCCCATCGAAGGGCCCGCGGGTACAGAATGTGCTCCAGTGCAAGGATGCGTTCCTGGAGGCTGTCACGGGTGTCGTTTGGCAGCACGCCTGTCGCACCTTGGACGATGATCGGCCCCGTGTCGCTTCCCTCTGTGACGAGGTGAACGGTGGCTCCAGCGATCTGTACGCCGTGCGTAAGCGCTTGACCTTGGCCATCGAGCCCGGGAAAGGCCGGCAGCAGGGCAGGGTGAATGTTGAGTGTGCGGCCTGCCCATTCGTCAACGAAAGCGGCACTTAGAATGCGCATGTACCCTGCGCACGCGACCCACTCGACCCCATGTTCGTGAAGTAGGGCGCTGATGGCCTGTTCGTGGCGTTGGCGGTCGGGGTAGTTTTTTGCTGGGATTACGGCAGTGGGGATTCCAGCTTCTTGGGCGCGTTCAAGTCCATAGGCTCGAGGGCGGTTTGAGATGACCACTGCAATGCGTGCGGGATAGTCCTCGCTTTGGCACGCATCCAGTAATGCTTGCAGGTTGGTGCCTGAGCCTGAGATCAATACGCCAACCGGTGTCTTGCCCTTCAAATCAACTCCACACCCTCATCTGCCACAACTTCCCCGATGAGGTAGGCGCCCTTTATCCTGTCTGCGTGTTCGGGGCGCACGATGGCGACCATTCCGATGCCCATGTTGAAGGTCGTGTAGAGGTCGCGTGTCGATAGATTTCCCACTTCGGCGAGCATGTCGAAGATTGGCAGACTGGGCCAGCTACCCAATTGGATTTGCATGCCCAAACCTGCGGGCAGAATGCGGGGGAGGTTCTCGTAGAATCCGCCGCCGGTGATGTGCACAAGGCCTTTGAGGATGTCGCGGTGGGGAAGTAGGTCTGCGACATAAATTCGGGTGGGCTCCAGCAGGGCCTCTCCGAGTGGTCGGCCCAACTCGTAGCTAGCGCTCCAGTCATGGTCGGCCAAGAGCTTTCGAACAAGACTGTAGCCATTGGAGTGAATGCCCGAGGAGGGCAGTCCAAGCACTTTGTCGCCGGCCTGAATGGAGGAGCCGTCGAGAACGCTGTCCTGTTCGACCACTCCCACTGCAAATCCCGCGAGGTCATAGTGTCCAGGGGCGTACATGCCAGGCATCTCAGCAGTCTCACCGCCGAGGAGTGCACATCCAGACTGACGGCAACCCTCAGCAATGCCTTCAATGACCTGCACGGTGACGTCTGGTTCAAGCTTACCGGTCGCAAAATAGTCCAAGAAGAACAACGGCTCGGCACCCAAGGTCAGGATGTCGTTGACCGACATCGCCACAAGATCAATGCCGACGCTTTGATGTTGGCCCACCCGCTCTGCAACGAGCAGTTTGGTTCCCACACCATCGGCGCCGCTCACCAAAATGGGCTCGTTGTATTTGGCGAGCTTAAACAGGCCGCCAAAGCCTCCAAGCCCGCCCATCACTTCCGGACGGCGCGTGCTTTTCACAGCAGCCTGGATTCGGCGTACGACCTCGTTTCCGGCCTCGATGTTCACTCCGGCCTGCGCATAGGCCCCTGGGTGTTGGCTGTCAGACATAGCTGCCTCCGGCAATAATGCCGGATTAGCCCGCTCACGGCGGAGAACCAAGTGAACCTTGCGTGTCTTTCCTTGAAATCAGCCCTCGAGGAGGTCGCCGTCGCTGCCATCCTCTTTCGGGGTGGTCATACTTTCAATCTCAATTTCGGAACGCATGCCAGAAGCATCACCCACGCGCACAGCGAAGTCGTAGGTGGTGTTGTACTGGAGGCCTGTGCCAACTTGTAGATACAATCCGTAGCTGCCATCGTTCTGTCGGCAGGGCAAGGAATCGCTCGTGAAGATTTTCTTGGTCAAGGGCTCGTCGGTGCTGTCCACACTTGCATCCACCTCGTCATCCCACCACATCTCCACGGTGGCGAACTCTAAATCGCCGTCATCGTCTCTGGCTTCGACTTGGAGAAGAATGGTGGGCCACATTGCGCCTTCGAAATTCTTCAATCCGCCGTTCTCAATACTCATATAGATGATGTTCGGAGCGGTCCCAGCGCAACTTTCGTCGCCGGTATCGTCTCCACCAGGAATTGGGGGACCAGACTTATCGCCCTCCTCGGAAGTACAGCCGAGAAGCAGCAAGGGGAGTGACAATAGAAAGAACTTCATGAAGACCTCGATGAATCAGAAAACTATCATGTGTCCGGCAAGGTTCGCGACTTTCCTGGGTTTCTCTCCTCCCAGAGTTGGGTGGCTTTCTCCAACTCGGTTCGAACGAGAGCGTATACACCGGGGTCGTAACAGAGCGCGGTATGACCTACCCGACGAATGGGCCGATTCTGCATGCTTGTCTCACCGGTGCGCGGAAAGAGGGTGGAACACCAGAATGGACAGACCAAGTCGTGCCGCGAATAGATAGAGGTGAGGGGAATATGGGATGGAAATGTGTCGCGGCCTAAGTTGCGAATCACCTTGCTGCGTGGCAACAACTCGAAGGGTGATTTGGTGACAATGCCCAATCCCATCAGCCACACCCCAACAGCGGCGGTAGGGGTGCCGTGGTGCGGCGTTCCCAAGGTGATCAGGCTCTTAGTGCGCTGGTCACCGTTTTGATGCTGGACGTATTGTCGGGCTAAGATTCCGCCTTTGGAATGGCCAATAATATGGAAGCGGTCGATGTCATAGCGCTCACAGACGGTCTCTAGTTTCTCCGCCAAACGGGCTCCCAATTCGGACACGGGTACCGTGTTGAAGCGCTGAAGAAGCCCCCCCAAATTCAATGAAAAAACGACATAGCCATCAAAGCGCAGACGATCCTCCATGATCTCCCAGACGTTGCGGGTCTGCATGAAACCGTGGAGCACCAACACATGTTCTTTCTCGGGGTCCCCGAGATCACCATGCCGGTGCACACGTGTGGTGCTGCCGTAAACCCGTCGAATGCTCCCTAAGTTATCCCTCAACACCCGGTAGGTGCGGGACGCAATCACGGGCTTGTCGTTCCAACTTTTGCGCTGTCACCAGAAGAGACACAGCAGCGGAAGGTGATGAAGTTGCTGTAGTAGGTTGGACCGCGGTCTTTTTCTTTATAGGCACAGCGATAGCCGCGCTCCACAGCCCGACCGTTGCCGTCATTCACTTCACGCGTGGTGAATAAGACAGACTTAGCGGGGATCTTCGCGCCTTCTTTGAGCGCGAATTTACTGACTTGGCCGTAGTATTTCTCTGGAACGACAACGTCGACGACTTCACCGCTCACGCGAACCTGGAAGGTATTGGTCGCGGTGTCTACCCATTTGTCAGCGCCCATCTTGGATGGTGCAGCCTCGTCCTCGGGTGCGGCCTCTTCAGTCTTATCACTCGTTTTCGCTGCTTCGTGCCAACCGACAAAGACCACGCTCTTTCCGTCTAAGGAAATGCTTGTGCCGTCTTTTCCAGGCACACTGGAGGGCAAGCGGTAGTCTGTGCTGGAGTAGTACGCGATACCGGGTACGCCACCTTTTACAACACTGCCTGCAGTCCACTCACTAAAGCCGCCTGACAAGTCGTAGATATAGGGTGGGGTTTGACTCCGACAGTTGCTCTTCTGGTGCGAGGTGTAGCCTTGCTTTCCGACTTGGCAGTAGTCGGGTTCAAAGTGGTCCGCATACGAGTAGATGAGGTTGTCGTTGCCCTTGCAGGCCTTCTCCCACTCATCCCCAGTGCACAGGCGCTTGTTCTGCTGGGCGCACAATGCCTCGGCCTCGGCGTTCGTTACTCCGGTTTTCGGAATCGCATCGCGTTGGTTGGGGTACTCGTATTTATCGATATAGTAGCTTGGAAGTGTTTTTTCCTGAGCTTCACTGTAGTGGGGTACTTTGCCTTTCTCAATCGGCAACTGACCCGTCAAGTACACTCCAGCAGGAATGAACGACATGTTGGCGATCTCGGTGGGTGCGAGTTCTTGCTTGCCTTGATTGGCTGCCTTGACCGAATTTCGTAGCTTTCGGGTGGCCTGCTCTTGGGTGAGTTCAACGTCGACTTCTTCACGTGTGGAGAAGTGGGCGATGAGCAAGAAGGCCAAGGCCACCAGTCCGCCAATACCTAAAAGAATGTTCCGGAGCGGTGTGGGGGCCGCCACCATCAACATTTCCGTATCGAGACATCGCTGGACGTCGCGCGACATATCGGGTGCCGTCGGGTAGCGATCTTCTGCTTTCGCGGAGAGCGCTACATCGATGATTTGATTGGTGTGCTCCGGCAGTTCGTCGCGCAATTCTTTGGGATAGCTGAAGGGTTGTCCAGGGACTTGGCCAACAAGCAATTCATAGAAGATTACGCCGAGCGAATAGATATCAATGCTCGGTTGGCTGTCTTTGTTGAAGGCCGCCAACTCTGGGGCTTGGTAGACAAACTCAGGCCGGGAGTCGAACTCCACGAGGCTCTTGATGTTCTGGAGGGTGGGGGAAAGACCCACACCTGTCAGTTTGATGTGGCGGACCACTTTGTCTTGGCCAGGGCCGGTACGGGTGGTGTGAACCAGCACGTTTTCGGGCTTTAGATTGCCGTGTGCCAACCCTTGCTCATGCGTGGCATGCAGCGCTTCATTGATTTTCACAATGAGCTGGCAGACCTCGTGAATACTGAAGTTCTGGCCCTGATTGCGATATTCGTCGATCAGCTGTCGCAAGCTCTGGGATTTGAAGTATTCCTGGGTGTAGTAGGGCGTTCCATGATGCTGGTTGATTTCGCCATAGCGAACCAAGCCGGGATGACGAAGCGTTTTGGCTTCATCAAAGGCATCCTTGAACGCTGCACTCTCGGCTTCACTTGGAAACAACTCCGGGTGCAAAAATTTGATCACCAGTGCGCGGCCTGAAGTAATGTGCCGGGCGCGATAGGAGGCGCCGTACAGGCCGTCTCCGAGGTGCGTCTCGATTTCGTATTTGCGCGAGATGACATCGCCTCGCGCGAACTTGATGGTGGGTGCTGCCAACTTCGACTCCAATGTGGGTCAGTACGCATGCGCTTTTGACGCGAAAAACTATCACAGGTGACGGCTTTGGACCAGTCACATGGGATGAGTCCTTTCATCCACCAGACAGTTCGTGTCAGTAGGCTCGCGCAAACAGTGCCATGTGGGTCGCGGGTTGACCGCTGTAGAAGCACTTCTTGTCGCCGATGTTTTCTTGGGCATCCAGGGGATAGCACCGAACAGTTGCCTTGGTTTCGGCCTTGATGGCAGCCTCGTTTTCGGCGTTGTCCATCCAAGGAACGAGGTACCAACCTCCGTCTCGGGTCAGTCTCTCTTTGAAATCTGCGTAGGAATCGGTTGCGTAGGTGTTTTCCACGCGGCGCGCGAGTGCATTCGCGAGAAGTTCTTCTTGAATGCCTGTGAGTACGCTTTGCACTTCTGGAACAAGGTTTGCGACAGGGACAGGGAACTTCTTTCCGCCAGTTCGACGAGCGGCAAAGGCGGATCCACCCTGCACATCGCGGGGGCCAATTTCCAAACGCAGAGGTACGCCCTTGCGTTCCCATTCATAGTATTTGGCGCCGGGTTTCATCTTTTCACGGTCGTCAACTTTGACCCGGAGGCCTGAAGCGCGAAGCTGATCGGCGACGTCTTGGGCGAAGGGGAGAACGACCTCTTTTTCGTGTGCCTTGCGGAAAATAGGGACAACGACGACCTGAATGGGAGCAATGGCGGGGGGCAGAACGAGGCCTGCATCATCGGAGTGCGTCATGATGGCTGCGCCAACAAGGCGGGTAGATACACCCCAAGAGGTGGCCCAGACATGTTCCAAGCTTCCGTCTTCTGCTTGGTAGGTGACATCGAATGCCTTGGCGAAGTTCTGGCCGAGAAAGTGGCTGGTGCCAGCTTGTAGCGCCCAGGTGTTCTGCATCATGGCTTCGATGGTGTAGGTGTCGACGGCTCCGGCGAAACGCTCGGATGCCGATTTCACACCCGTGACCACAGGAATCGCCAAGGTTTCTCTGGCGAAGTCTTTGTAGACGTTGAGCATCTGGAGTGTCTCTTCTACCGCTTCTTCGGCTGTGGCGTGCGCCGTGTGTCCTTCTTGCCAAAGGAACTCAGCTGTTCGCAAGAAGGGTCGCGTTTTCAGTTCCCATCGGACCACATTGGCCCATTGGTTGATGAGAATTGGAAGGTCCCGGTGGGACTGGATCCATTGACCGTACATGTGCCAGATGATGGTCTCAGAGGTAGGGCGAACAATCAGGGGCTCTTCAAGTTTGGCTGCGGGGTCGGGCTCCACGCCTTTTTTTCCATTCTCCAGCTCGCAGCCGCGTAGACGGTGATGGGTGACCACCGCGCATTCTTTGGCGAATCCTTCGACGTGCTCAGCTTCTTTGGAGAGAAAGGAGAGAGGGATAAACAGTGGGAAGTACGCGTTGACGTGGCCGGTCTCTTTAAAGCGGCGGTCTAAGTCTCCCTTCATGGCTTCCCAAATCGCAAAACCGTGGGGACGAAAGACCATTGAACCCTTTACTGGCGAATAGTCGGCCAGTTGTGCTTCTCGGATGATGTCCAAGTACCATTGGCTGTAGTCGGTCTCGCGGGGAGTGATTGGTGCGTTCGATGCCATGGGAACTCCTCAAAAAAGGCCCGGCTGAATAACACGATTCGAGGGAGGGGCAGCCATCCAGTGTGCACAGTTTTGGGGTGGTCTGAAGTCGGAGTTCCACGCTTCTGTGAAAAGCGCATCGAGGGATGTGCGCAAACAGGTGCATCGGTTAGGTCCTCACACCCTCTCTCTAAGGACCCGTCATGCCCGCTAACGCGACCGATATCGCCTGTGTGAATACGATTAAAGGCCTCTCTATGGACGCTGTCCAAAAGGCCAACTCGGGACATCCCGGCATGCCCATGGGCTGTGCGGACATGGCCTATGTGCTTTGGACACGTTTCTTGAAACACGATCCATCGGATCCGCTTTGGGCGGACAGAGATCGGTTCATTTTGTCGGCGGGTCATGGATCGATGCTGATTTACAGTCTCCTCCATTTGACGGGGTACGATTTGTCCTTGGAAGAGCTCCGGAACTTTCGCCAGTGGAACTCGAAGACCCCTGGGCATCCGGAAGTTGGCCATACCGCTGGTGTGGAGACGACCACAGGGCCCTTGGGCCAAGGTTTCGCCAACGGTGTCGGCATGGCACTGGCAGAGCGCTACTTGCGTGAGCAGTTTGGCGAAGAGCTTTGCAACCACAATATCTACGCCATTGTGTCGGACGGGGACATCATGGAGGGGATCGCGAGTGAGGCGGCAAGCTTGGCGGGACACCTCAAGTTGGGCAAGCTTGTCTATCTGTACGATGACAACTCCATCACCATTGATGGTTCGACGGATTTGAGCTTCACGGAGGATCGCGGTGCGCGATTTGAGGCCATGGGCTGGCATGTTCAACGAATTGATGGTCATGACCACGATGCGCTGACTGAGGCCATTCGCGCAGGTCGGAACAACACGGAAAAACCCTCATTGATTTGTTGTCGGACCCATATTGGCCATGGCTCACCCAACAAACAAGGGTCTGAGTCCTCTCATGGTGCGCCTTTGGGTGTGGATGAGATTGTGTTGACCAAGAAAGCGCTCGGCATGGATCCAGACCAGCATTTTCATATCTCTGAAGAGGTGCGCACCCAGTTCGTGAAGAGCACCGTGAATCATCATGTGTCTCGTTTGGAGTGGGAACATCGATTGCGCGAGTCGGACAAGGGAGAAGACTTTGCCTGTTGGCACGACGCGGTGGATGTGGATGCGATTGACTGGCCTGAATTCGAGGCAGGGTCCTCCTTGGCCACTCGAAAGGCATCGCACAAAGCACTCAACGCAGTGGCAGCATCTGTTCCACAGTTGCTGGGCGGCTCGGCCGACTTGGCGGGTTCCAACGGCTCACTGGTCAATGGAGAATCCTTTATTACCGGCGATGATTTTTCCGGGCGGAACCTGACCTTTGGTGTGCGTGAACATGCGATGGCCTCGATGTGTAACGGCATCGCGCTCCATGGCGGATTGATTCCGTACTGCGCCACATTCCTTGTCTTCCACGATTACATGCGGCCAGCGGTCCGCTTGACCTCCTTGATGCAGCAGCACGTGGTCTATGTCTACACTCACGATTCGGTGTTTCTCGGCGAGGACGGCCCGACTCATCAGCCGATTGAGCACCACATGGCCCTGCGCTTGATTCCAGGGCTCGTGGATATCCGACCAGCCGATGCTGCGGAGACAGTAGAGGCATGGAAGATTGCACTCACACACCGCACTGGACCGGTGACGCTTTCGCTGACTCGACAGGGCTTGCCGATTTACGATCGGAGCGTGTGCGGCGCTGCATCCGGCTTGGCCAAGGGCGCTTATGTGTTGGCGGATGTAGACAGCCCTGACGTGGTGCTGATTGCTACAGGATCTGAAGTGGCGCTGGCTATGGAAACACAAGCGGCGCTCCGTGGTGAGGGGATTGCAGCCCGTGTTGTGAGCATGCCGTCATGGAAGCTCTTTGAGGATCAGGGCGCCGAGTATCAGGAGAGCGTGTTGCTCACGGGTGTGCCCCGTGTCTCGATTGAGGCGGGCCGTACCTTTGGGTGGGAGCGTTGGACAGCAGGCGGTAAGTCGATTGGCATTGATCGCTTTGGTGCCTCGGCGCCTGGGGCTGTCGTCGCGGACAAACTCGGTCTGAATGTGGACGCGGTGTGTAGCGCCGTCCGTTCGCTTCTGGCCTAAGTGAAAATCAGAACGGTTTTCATCAAGTTTCGCGGTGCAGCGGTCGTAGAGGGGGCTCTCGGAGAGTCTTCATGTCGCACACACCTGTTTTCATCGGAGGAGCGGGCCGTTCTGGTACCACACTTCTGGCGGACTTGATCGGTTGCCATCCTCAACTTTCTCCAATCTATGAGACGGACTTCCTCCGGGACTTCGTGCTGTTGTTTTTGGCTTCCGATGCGCCCCCACTGAACGAGGCCTGTGTTCGGGCAATTCAGTACATGGATCAATGGTCCAAAGCACTACCTCACCGACCACACAACAAGGCGGCCCATGAGCGATACGTCCATGGACCACATTATCTGCTGTTTTCGCGAGATGAGGCCATGGCGGCG
>Ga0163180_10001057_pt1 | contig 15733 bp, 26 predicted proteins | sample AtlANTMetagenome_2_FD_109647 | JGI IMG/M metagenome (GOLD analysis project Ga0163180, IMG submission 109647) | Marine eukaryotic phytoplankton communities from the Atlantic Ocean - Atlantic ANT 4 Metagenome | ecosystem: Environmental > Aquatic > Marine > Oceanic | place: North Atlantic Ocean...
AGCAGACGCTAGTGGAGGGACTGTGGTCTTCGTTGACGAGACAGAAGCAGCACTTAGTGAGAACCAAGAGCGTGGACTCACTGGACCAGGTTGGTGGAACTACATCACTTACACTGATACTGCTGGTAACACACGCCATAAATCAGAACTTCTTGTTCCTTTAACAGATCCAGAAGCAAACGCAGACGAGACACAGAGTGATGATAGTGTAGTAGCTGACGCAGCATCTGCAATCACATTCAGTCAAGATCTAGTAGCACTAACAGGTCTTAGTGACCCCGTTACTACTAGTGCACTTACAGTTACTGCTGCATCAAGTGACTCATCAGCACTTAGCACACAGTGGCAACGTAAGACTGCAACAGGACTTCGTTGGGTTAACATCACATCTTCACTAGACGGTGGAGTATATGGTAACACTGGAGCAGCTACTGGAGTAACTTCAGGAGCAGCAACAGCACTCACAATTACCGCAGGTACTAAAGCAGCACTTGACGGATATGAGTATCGTGTTAAAGTAACATCTGCTGGTGGTGCAGAAGAAGTAACATCTGCTTATAAGTCTATAACATTTGCATAATATGAGGAATGAAATTTGAATTTCTAAATGATGACAACTTCCTCCTATTCGCTTCCAAGCATTATGAAAATCCTCAAGGAATAACTTACGACGACTTCCTTGAGGATTTGAAGCGTTTTAAATATATCAAACGATTATTGAAACGTTATGAGAAGACAGGAGAGTTAAAGACTCACCTAATTCTTAACCATATTATAATTTTATTTAATGTATTTGGTGATGCATCAACACCTATGCTGTTTCATAAAATAGATGAGCATCATTGGAGTATGTTGAAGTCGTTTCTTAAGTATCTCAACTACCTTCCAGAGGAACTTGATGATCCTTACTTAGATACATATACCTTAGAAGAACTTATACTACTATGAATGAGGACGCACCCGTAAATTCAGCTGGCGATGGCAGTAGAATTGCTCTGCCTCCTACTCACATCATAGTTGGAAAAAGAAATCGTTCTAAATATAAAAAGAACAACGGCACAAAATACGACGGTCGTACAAAGGCTGGTCGTAAATTGGTCTCTCGTATTATGTCAGGTCGCAACAAAAAAATGTCTGAAGAATCTAAAAAAATTACTGAAGCAGCATCTGAAACTGAAAGAGCTCAGAAGCAAATTCAACAACAGAAAAAGTTGGGTCGTGCTAAGGATCTCCAGAAGAAGCGTGACGAAGCTAAGAAGAAGATGCAGTCCAAGACTAAGGAAATGGACACTCTTATGAAGGCACGTCTTTCTGACTTTAAGAAGAAGGCATCCGATCAAACAAAGAAATTAAAGAAAGAGTCTGTTGAAGTTGATGTACTTGATACAGCAGTAGCTCTAGTGGATAAGAAGGTTGGTGATGAGCAAGGTTTTGCTGACATTGCAGTAGGTGACAAGACAATGAAGCTTGATACTTATTCTGCTAAGAGAGTAACAGATGTATATGGTAACCTTGATCCTGCTAATCAGATCAAGTTCCGTCAGATGTTGAACTTCTCTCCTGAAACATATCTGAAGGCAGTAGATTTCGCAGTTAAGAACTAATAATGTCTCAAGAGATCAATGCTGCCATTCTAGAGCGGCTGGAGAAGGTAGTTGATTCTCTCCAAGACAATTCGGTTAAGATGGGGCAGCTACTTGCTGTCCATAATGAGAAATTAGATAAGCAAGATAGGATAGATGCAGTATTATTTGAGAAAGTTGAGTCGGTTCACAGAGAAGTTAACCGTTCGACTAAGGAGATTAAGGCAGGATGTGAGAGAGATATTCGCAAGGTAGATGAGAGACTTAGAATAATGGAGAAGAAGATGTGGAGTATCTTTGGTGCTCTGAGCATCATATCTTTTGTTGTGTCTCCAGTTGGAGCAAGGATTTTAAGGAATGTGTTGACACAAGACCAAAATCCTCGTATAATACCAGTGTCCTCTCTTCCTGCTGATGCAATTTCTAGACCAGCAGTACGTAAATCTCCTGTCTCCTAGGTTACAGGGGTTCGCTAAGAAGAAAACTGGCCTCTACAACTTCCGTTGTCCCTATTGTGGTGACTCAGAAAAGAGAAAGTCTAAGACCAGAGGATACTTATTTACAACTAAGACAGGACTCGTCTTCAAGTGTCACAATTGTGGCATCTCGAAGGCGTTTTTTAATTTCCTACAGGATCAAGACAAGGTTTTGTGGGAGCAATATAACTTAGAAAAATTTAAGGAATCATCTGGTGGACGTAAACGTCAGATAGACACTAAGGTTTTTAAGAAACCTGTCTTTAAGAAGAAGAAAACCGTAAATCTTCCAAAAATTTCTGAGCTAAATATAGGACATCCTGCAAGGGAATACCTAGAAAGCAGAAAGATACCTGACCTGTCAAAATTCTATTACGCAGACAAGTTCAAGGAGTGGACAAACACCCTGAAACATACGTATGACAGCACAGACAGTGAAGAATCTCGTATTATTATTCCTCTATTAAATGAGGAAGGTAATCTATTTGGTTATCAGGGTAGATCTTTAAACCCTAAAGACAAATTGCGTTATGTTACAGTAATGCTACAAGATGATGTACCTAAAGTATATGGATTAAGTGATGTTGACAAAACTAAAACTATCTACGTCCTTGAAGGACCATTGGACGCAGCTTTCATTCCACAAGCGGTTGCTATGTGCGGAGCTGACGTTCATCTCAGTCGTTGGGGGATTAGCGATGCTGTGTGGATCTATGATAACGAACCACGTAATCCCCAGATCGTCAGACGTATGGAAAAAACCATCTCCTCCAGAGATGCCATCGTCATCTGGCCATCAACAATTGTCCAAAAAGATATCAATGATATGATATTGGCTGGACATAACGTCCTTGACGTGATAGAATCTAACACGTACAGAGGACTTGAAGCAAAAGTTAAACTTACCGAATGGAAAAGATGCAAGTAGTAAAACGTAGAGGCAAGACCGAAGAATTGAACCTAGAAAAGGTTCACGCAATGGTTGAAGAGGCCTGTGCAGGTCTTACAGGTGTCTCTGCAAGTCAGGTGGAAATTAATTCTAACCTACAATTCTATGATGGTATTAAAACTGAAGATATCCAAGAGATTTTGGTACGATCTGCAAGTGATTTAATTGATTTGGAGAATCCTAACTATCAGTTTGTTGCTGCAAGATTGCTTAGTGTTAGTATTCGTAAGAAATTATTCGGACGTGAACGTAAGCATCCACATATTAAAACTCATCTTTGGAAGGGAGCAAATAAAGGAATATATGACCAAGAATTGTGGGGTAGTTACAATGATGTTGAGTGGGATAGGATCAATAACTACATAGATTATGATAGAGATGACCAGTTTACATATGCTGGTCTTAGACAGGTAGCAGATAAGTATCTAGTGCAAGATAGAAGCACTGGAGAAATTTATGAATCACCGCAACAGATGTATATACTCATTGCGGCTTCTATATTTTCAGTATATCCTTTAGAGACTCGTTTAAAGTACGTTAAAGATTACTATGACGCAATCAGCAAGCACCAAATCAACCTCCCAACGCCCATTATGGCAGGAGTCAGAACACCTATTCGTCAATATGCATCTTGTGTTCTGGTTGATATTGATGACACCCTCGATAGTATCTTTAGCAGTGATATGGCTATTGGCAAATATGTCGCACAAAGGGCTGGTATCGGTATTAACGCAGGTAGAATCAGGGGGATCAACAGTAAGATCAGGGGTGGAGAAGTTCAACACACAGGTGTGGTACCCTTCCTTAAAAAATTTGAATCAACTGTCAGATGCTGTACGCAAAACGGTATCAGAGGAGGATCAGCTACTGTCCACTTTCCTATCTGGCATAAGGAAATCGAAGACATCATCGTCCTCAAAAACAACAAAGGAACAGAAGACAACAGAGTAAGAAAGTTAGACTACAGCATCCAGTTAAGTAAGATATTTTACCAAAGGTTTATTGATGACGGAGAGATAACATTATTCTCTCCTCACGATGTACCTGAAATGTATGAGGAATTTGGTGGACCAAATTTTGACGAGTTATATGAAGAAGCAGAGAAGAATCCACTCATTCCTAAGAAGACAATAGGAGCACAGGAATTAATTCTATCAATTCTTAAGGAGAGAGCAGAGACTGGTCGTATTTACATTATGAATATCGATCATTGTAATGAACATAGTTCTTTCCAGACACCTATTAAGATGAGTAACCTCTGTCAAGAGATTACTTTACCTACAGATCCATTACAACATATTGATGGTGCAGGTGAGATAGCATTGTGTATTTTATCTGCTGTTAATTTAAGTAAGTTAAAGAGTTGGCCACAGTTGGAAAAACTTTGTGACCTATCAGTACGTTCATTGGATGTTCTTATAGATTATCAGAAGTATCCTGTGAAGGCAGCAGAGAGTGCTACTAGAGCACGTAGAAGTCTTGGGGTGGGATTCATTGGTTTAGCACATTATCTTGCTAAACTAGGGTTTAAATATGATGATTGGAAAGCACATAAGGCAGTTCATTTATTATCAGAGAAGTTTCAGTATTATTTACTGAAGTCATCTAATCAATTGGCCAAAGAATATGGTTTCTGTCAGGCATTTGATCAGACTAAGTATGCTCTTAAGGAAACACCTATAGATCATTATAAAACAGATGTTGATGAGTTTTGTAAGGATCCTGATGGTCTTAAGTTTGAATTGACTGAGGACTGGGAAGCACTTAAGAGGGATATATGGGACTTTGGTCTTCGTAATTCTACTCTTACAGCACAGATGCCTTCAGAGTCCTCTAGCGTCGTCTGTGGTACTACTAATGGTATTGAACCACCACGTGACTACCTCTCTGTCAAGAAGAGCAAGAAGGGAGTACTGAAGCAGATTGTACCAGGATACCCCCATTTCAAGAACAACTATACTTTGTTATGGGATCAACAAGATAATGATGGCTATATCAAGATCGTTGCTATAATGCAGAAGTTCTTTGACCAAGCAATCAGTGGTAACTGGTCTTACAACCCTCTAAATTACGAGGGTAATGAAGTGCCAGTATCTGAGATGGCTAATGATCTCCTGAAGACATACAAGTATGGTTGGAAGACTTCTTATTATCAGAATACATATGATAATAAGCAAGACTTTGACGAACCTACACACCCAGTAGGGTGGAAGGATAACCTTCCAGAAGATCTCAATAACATTGATAATCTTATTGAGGAATTAACCAACGGAGACGATGCCTGTGACAGTTGCACAATCTAATGTACCTGATGGTATGACAGTATTCAACCAGAGTAAGGTTGATGCTACCAAACAACCTATGTTCTTTGGAGCTCCATTGGGAGTGCAACGTTATGACAAACAGAAGTATCCTGTCTTTGAAAAACTTACTCAACAAATGCTTAGTTATTTCTGGAGACCTGAAGAGGTATCCCTCCAGAAAGACAGAGCAGATTATCAAACTCTTTCCGACACCCAGAAGCATATCTTCACCAGCAATCTTAAGTACCAGATCCTCTTGGACAGTGTACAAGGTCGTGGTCCTGGTATGGCTTTTGGTCCTTATTGCTCTTTACCCGAACTAGAGTCAGCGATGACCATTTGGGAGTGTATGGAAATGATTCACAGTCGTTCATACACATATATAATAAAGAATGTGTACCCAGATCCCTCTGAGGTGCTAGATCATATAGTCGATAACGAAAAGATTCTCGACAGAGCTAAGTCTGTGACCGCAGCTTACGATGACTTCCTTAATGCAGCAGCAGAATGGGGTCAAAGTAACCTATGGAAACCAGGATGGAAAGATCATCCAAATTCTGAATGGACTAGCAAAGATCTAAAACGAAAACTTTACCGTGCAGTTGCCAATGTCAACATCCTCGAAGGGATTAGATTTTATGTCTCGTTTGCGTGCTCTTTCGCATTTGCGGAACTCAAGCTTATGGAAGGATCCGCTAAAATTATCTCTTTCATCGCCAGAGATGAAAATCAGCATCTTGTCCTCACTCAACATATTATCAAGAAGTGGCAAGAAGGAGACGACCCAGAAATGATTGAGATTCTTGAAGAAGAAAAGGAAGAAACTATTAATATGTTCAAGAAATGTGTAGATGAGGAGAAAGAATGGGCTAGATACTTATTCCAGGATGGTTCTATTTTAGGATTGAACGATCGATTACTATCCCAATATGTTGAGTGGATAGCGAACAAAAGAATGCACTCCATAGGGTTTGATCCAATTTATGATATACCCCTACGGAGTAACCCTTTACCTTGGACACAACACTGGATCTCCTCTAAGGGATTACAGGTAGCACCTCAGGAAACTGAGGTCGAATCTTATCTCATTGGAGGGATTAATCAGGATGTTAAGAAAGATACTTTCTCAGGTTTTCAACTATGACCCAAGATACAGGACAAGAACGGTCCGAAGATTGGCGAAAGGAGTACCAGGGAATGAAAGTGCACGGCAAGTACCAGACAGAACTTTTAGAAAATGGACCGAAGTCCCTAGCTCAAAGTTGGATGATGCAAGCTATGCACAACGATTGGAAAAGGAAAAAGGGAATCAAGGATCCCGAACCACCAGACTGCCAGAGCAGTATGAAGGAATGGGAACAGTCAATCAAGAAATACCAGACCCCTGGTGGGACTGATGGACTGGGAACTTGAACAAGAGAACCTTAGACTTCAAGATATGATTATTGTATACCAAGAACATATAGACATTTTAGAAAACGAGGTACAAACTCTTAAGCAAGAGGTCTTGTTTCTAAAAACACAACTTGAGAATAAGACATTTGGGCCACCTGATCAAGGGTTTACCCATAAGAATAAATAACACAGTGAGATAATTATTATGAGATGGCATCGAATAGCGAAAGCGATTATGAAAATCCCTGGTACTACCAAGGTACAGCTTTCACTTCTAATGATATTGGCGACTTCTTCGGTTTTGTCTACGTCATTACTAATGTTCAATCGGGCAGGAAATACATCGGAAGAAAGTATTTCTGGCAGAAGAGAAAGCCTAGAACTGGCGGTAGACGGGTTACAAGTGAAAGTAACTGGAAGAAGTACTACGGAAGTAGTGGAGAACTTAAGCAAGATATTAATAATTGTGGACACAATTCTTTTAGAAGAGAGATCCTCAGCTTACACACCACTGGTGGAAAGACCAACTTTGAAGAGACAAGACAACTTTTCGCCAACAATGTTCTAACAGAATCCTTGACAGATGGTACCCCTGCGTACTATAATAGCAACATACTAGGACGCTATTACCGCAAGGACTATGGATCTAAAAACTCAACGTAAAGAGATAGATAAGTGGGTTATAAAACGGTTAAACGAACTAGTCCTTGAAGGACAGCACGAGGCCTGTATAGATTTGTATGATGAATTTCGTGAATGGATAGATGAACCAGAGATAATATCTGATATAATGACCATTTCTACAAACGACGTATGATTTTTCTATCAACTCCTTCAGTGTATAATTTACCTGGTACGTGGGAGAAACAACCTATGATTCAGCATTTGAATCTTACTCCTGATCAAGGATTTATTTTATTTTTTGGTCTAGTTCTTTTTGGTTTAGTTGGATGGGGTTTGTATCTCACACTAGGATCTGGTAAAAAAGATTTAAGAGACCCTATTGATGAGCACGCTAAGATGCACGAGTTAGGTATAGCACACGGACACGGTGGAAACAAAGAAGCATATGAAATGTCTGGTAAACTAAAGCACGATCATAAAGAATGAGACTAACCCAAGAAGTCATTGACAAGATTGCAGTCCTAATGCAACACACTAAGATGAATGGTGATGTCAATTGGAAAGATGGAGATGACATAGATGTATGTCTTGCTGGTGCATTTGCTGGTGATAAGTTTATTAGTATAATTAATAGAACACGCAGTAACACAACTAAGAAATGAAAATTATTGCTGAAAGATGCGACAAGGCTGCCGCAGACAATAAGAAACTGCCTTATACAGCCTATCTTGTTGAGTATAAATTAGAAGATAAGATCACTTACGACATTGCTATTGCAGATAGTAGTGTGCATCTTTTTGATCATTATTACGACAAGTATAAGAAAAATTTCATAGGGTTTAAACAAGCAGGTGGATTAGCAAATCCAAAACTCTGGAACAACAAACAGAAACCATTACCACCTCCTAAAAAGAAGAAGTGACACTTGATTTATTCATTGAGGATGATTTTCTAGAACCTAGATTGCATCAGAAAGCATATGATTATGCAGTGCATAGAGGTAATGCTAGGTGGGGTGAGGTTGATGTTGACCCCACTCATCCTACTGGATTGACTATTAATCCTAGTGAAGATGAACAGATATATCAGAAGTTTGATCAGGTATGTAGAGAGAAGTTTATATCCATAGCAGGTTTTGAACTCGTAAGGATGTATATCAATTGCTTTATGCCTTATGAACAACCTTGTTGGCACGAAGATATAGATCCTAACATTGAAGGTGTGAAGGCCTATACTGTGCTATATTATCCTCAATTAAAATATCATATTGAAGATGGAGGATGGACAGAGTTTATAGATGGTAATTATATACACGGTAGTTTACCTTTGTGTAATAGGGCCGTAATGTTTGATGGTTCTCTGACTCATAGAGCACAACCATTTAGAAACCACGTAAGATTTTCCTACGCACTTAAGTATGAAATGATTACTGATGTAGACAAAGCACCAAAAAGGTTTATTGCTAATAATGGGGCAGGTAAGTCAGGTATGATAACAGTATTATGAAGTTATATTATTCTCCATACTTCAATGGTTCTCAGGAACTTTGGGAGCATCCTTTACATCAAGAGATTGTTTACATACGTCCTCAACGTGTATTGGAATATACTAAGAAATTACACGAGGGTCATACGTATTGGGATTGTCCTGCGTGGAGAAGTTATTGGAATAATTCTTTTATAATTTTTAATCAACTTGATCTGGAATTTGAATGGGATAAAAAGTTATGTAAAATAACTAAGAAGTCATTCAAGGATCCTAAGACAGATTATATTAAGATTCAAGAGATTAAAAGTGATGGAATGATCTTTGAGTTGACTCAGCAACTACTAGTATGGTTACCAAATAAAGAGAAAAATATATGGGCTGAGTTGTGTCCTTTTCCTAGGATGTTTCATAAGACTGGACTTGAGTATCTTAGTTCAGAGTTTCCAGTTAGTAGATGGCATAAACCAATGGTACCTCAGTATAAAGCACACGCATCTAAGGTTACACTCAAACGTGGAGATCCTTTATATACTATTAGATTTAAAGGTGGTAAGAATAATCAATATAATTTACAACCTTGGAAAGATATGGATCCACCTAAATGGTTAAAGACAAAATTTACTCAGCATAATAATATGGGTAGATGGGTGACAGGTGGTGCTTGGAATTTGTTTAGGAGGGACACCTAATGACTACTATACTATGGCATCCTATTCATCAAACTACTGAAGGGAATCAAAAACAAACAATAAAAGGTGAGGATGAATCTGATCTAGAACATCCTTTATCATTGGATGGGTACTACATACCACCTAAACCATATATAGAATATACTAAGGAGAACCATAAGGATTTTGCATATTACAATGATCCTTCTTGGAGACACTATTGGGAAAATACTTTTGTAGTTTTTAATCAAAAAGATATTTCCTTTAAGTATGATAAATCTACTGGTCAAATATATGATACTAGTTTTGATATAAAAAGATCCCAAGACTATCTTTATGTGCAGGAAGGTATAGCATCGATGGATATCAGTGCTTTTCCTTATAAAGGATTCTTAGTCATTCAATATAATGAGAGTATGATGTTCTGGCCAGAGATTCCTAATAAGAATCTTTGGATTGAAGCTATACCCTATCCTGATATGTACCATAAGACAGGTATGGAATTGATAGGAGCAGAGTTTCCTCTAGGTAGATGGTTGCGTAGTGTTAATGGTGCTTACAGTTGCCATAAACCTGAGATCAATCTAACACGTGGTGATCCTATGTATATGGTTAGGTTCCGTGGTGCTAGAGATGCTAAGTATAATCTACAGAGATGTAAAGGTGTTGTACCACCTTCTGATATACGTCAAAAATTTAGAGTATCTCAGGCATTAAAGACTTGGTTACCTCAACAGTCTTGGACTATCATTAAAGACGATGTAGAAGAAAAGAAATGTCCGTTTAATTTTTTATTCAAATGATAACAATAAAATGTCTGGCTTGCGGAAAAGAACTGACTAGCTATACAATAGAGACTAAATGTTGTGGATGTTCTAATATGACATCCGTTACTGGCAATACCTTTACTGGTGAGGATCTCTCTTTGATAGAGGTAGTTTCTCAAGATAAGTATAGTTCTAGTGATAATGGTGTCTTAAGCAATGACGATAAGCAGTTCCAAGAAAACAGAAGACAACGAAAGATCAGGAGGATCAACTTTGAAACTCGATGATGTCAAACTAAACTCTTTATTTGTAAGGGTGAAGGATGAATATCTAGAGAGATATAATATTAAGCAGTATATATGTTCTACTGCTACTGCTGATATCTTAAGGGAGTCTTTATTGGCTTGTGAAGAAAGTATATTTGAAACAACGAAGAACTCAGCTGATAGAGGTAATCGTGGATACCCCACTGACACTATCACTGGTTATGCAGCATATTATAATCTTGTGCGAGATGTGGAGGCTTGGAATGTGACAGGGTTTCCACTTATACAAGCAGTGGTGGGTGATTATTTGTCTTTGAAACCAAATGAAAGAGTAGGGATAAGTTGTTGGGGAAACATCCTTAGAATGGATAGAAAGATATTCCCTCACTTGCATTTCGGGGTTCCAGATGGTTGGGAAGAAACTAAACAGTCAGTATCTGCAAACATATTTTTGGGTGCAGAAGTATCAACGGATACTACATATATCTTAGATGGTGAACAGGTAGATATACCTAATGTCTATGGACAGTTCACTTTATTTCCTCCTAACTTACCACACGCTGTACGGGCATATAAAGGATCAGGAGTACGAGTAAGTGCTGCTTTCGATATATTTTGTCCAGATCGTGATACAGATGGTAAAGTAGATGGGGGAGAATGGCTCCAATGGAGACAACCTTAGGACTCGAACAATCGTAACCCTACTACTATGACTACTATTACAAAATACAAGCACGAAATAATGTGGTGGATGAGCCGCCTCACCGTGATGGGAACTTCTTTAGGTATGGCCACGTGGCTAGCAGCACAAGCATACAGTTGACAAGGGTGTTATAATATTAGTACAGTAAACACTTCGTATGAAAATCTTTTTGGATACATCCTCAGTGGATGTCATCCGTGACTATATTGACACGGGATTAATCGATGGAGTAACAACTAATCCTTCTTTAATGCTTAAAGAGGGCAAGGATCCTTTGGAAGTCATCAGACGTATCTCTGATCTCTTTCCAGAGGATTCTTCTGTCTCTGCTGAAGTTACAGCAGATACAGCAGACGAGATGGTAGCATTGTCTAGACCATATACTGATCTAGGTAAGAATGTTACTGTTAAAGTACCTTGTACTAGAGAAGGGTTAAAGGCTTGTAAGGCTCTTAGAGATGAGGGTTTTAAAGTTAATGTTACTTTGATATTTTCTCAGGCACAGGCAATACTTGCTGCTAAAGCAGGTGCTACATATGTGTCTCCGTTCGTAGGTAGAGTAGATGATAATTCCTTTGGTGGTCTATGCCTCATCAAGGACATCGCTAATGTCTATGACAAACAGGTATGGTATGATACTTATATACTAGCTGCTTCTATCAGGAATGTGAGGGAAGTAGGTAGAGCATTTGAGTATGGTGCTAACATATGCACATTGCCACCTTCCATCTTTGATAAGATGTATAAACATATCTTGACAGATGATGGGTTGAGGAGGTTTAATGAAGACTGGGCCAACCTAATGGGTTAATTAAATGATTGAACTAACTGAGGAAGAGTTTAAAAGTAATCCAGATAAATACACTACTCAGATTGAGAGTGGTGAAGACTTTTTGATTAAAAGGTCAGACGGTACAAAATATATTGCTACCGATGTGACCAAATTCCAAAACCCTTGTGATATATAATGGCATACATTGTTAATCCTAGCGTTGCCGCACAACGTAGGATAATTAAGATGAGAGAAGAAGTAGAAGCAGAAGGAGGTGAGTTTCGCCTCGAAGAGTTTCTATTAGATGAAAACAATCGTAAAAGATTTAAGTACTGTTACCTTCAGGAGACACTATGACTTGTCAAGTATACAAAGACTCAGCAGAGTCTGCCAAGCAAGCACTTATTCACGCACTCAACGAGAATGAATCGTTGGATACTGTAAATGATCTGTACGATCATTACAAAGGACTACGTAAGATCGCTGACACCCACACTCACGAGGATACAATTACTTTTACTACAGCTCCTGATTACTACACTAATTCATCTTATCCAGTTGGTGTTGAGATGGGAGAAGCAATATCTTTAGGACTAGGTACTGAAGATACTATTACATTTGCTGACACTGACGGTGTAATGAATGTAGAGTATCCTTGGAATGAAGGTAACGATCACATTTCATTCACTACATCGGATGATGTTGTAACTGTTCCTGAAGATGCAGATCCTAAAATTACCTTAGGTTAATATGACAACTATGGGAGGTGAGGCAGGAGAGTTCCCTTTTGATTCAAAGAATAACAATTTGAACAAACATTCACGTGAAGGGATCTCTTGTTTGGAGGTGAGAACATCACCTCCTTCTTTTGATGATATGATCAAGTTAATATACGACGATCATTCAATTGTTAGTTATGATAAACATAACGCTTCTTTTAAGAGAGGAGAGCACGGTACAACTTCTTACTATGACTTCAATCTTTTTGAAGAACAAAGGTATAGACCTTTGATGATGTACATAATGAAGAATGTGTATGAGGCATATAGAAATTTTGTACCCAATGTACAGTTCCGACCTTTACAAGCTTGGTGGACAGTGTATGAGAAGGGAGCATACATCCCTCGTCACACTCATTATAATTCTATGATTAGTGGGGCATATTATCTTAGACATCCAGAAGGTTCTGGTGGTATTAGTTTTTATAATCCTATAGCACCATTGATAAATCATTTGTGGTGTGACTCTTTAATATTCCAGATTGATCCTAGGATGGAAGTTCAACCTTATACTGGTGCACTATTGTTATTTCCAGGTTGGCTAGAACACGAGACTTTTGCTAAGGAAACTGATGAAGATAAAATTGTGATAAGTTTTAATCTTCAGATTAAAGATCCTGGACCACCTAAACCTATGGGAAGAAGAGAACGTAAGGGGATAGGTACTTAATATGTGGGACAAATATAAAGAAGCACTCTGGAAAACATTACCCGACCTTGAGTATCAACATACTTGGGCAGATTGGGAAGAGAAGAGTACAAATCTGACAGCAAAGATTTATACTAATGATTACATCCTTAAGTCCAGAGAGGTGGACATCTGGGATAAGAAGTCAAGTATATACAACAACATATTATATCCTAAGACAGGTGCTAATGGATGGGCAGGTAATCTGCCCTGTTTTGGTATGGATCTAATGGGATTCAATGAGAAGAGAGTCATTATTGTATTTGACTTTCAGCATCCAGTAGAACATTACTTGATGTCTGTACCAGGTCTACCTGTATATGAAGGTGATTATAGATTCTTTGAGAAGGGTAATCATTTCTCTGAGAACATATACATTGCTAAGTGTACTGCTGATGAGGTGAATGATCATCTTCCAATGTTCCAGAAGTATCTTGATGAGTATAAGAAGTTGCTTGAGTGGGAAACACCTGATGGTGAAGACACTACAGTGTATAAAGACTTCGATACATATATGACTGAACTAGATCCTGTTGCTGGATACCTTAAGGGTAAGTTTGGAAAGGATAAATCAGAGAGTCTTGTGAATGACTTTTTATTTTGCTACAAATGAAGGAGTGGTTCTTAGGCAGATGGGATAACCTTCGTCAAGCACAGACTAATCCTACTAGGTGGGCACACGCTTGTGTCTCTGTGACAGAGGAGGATGAGTGGCTTCATATTAAACAGTGGTATGATTACCAAGGTGAAGCATCTCCATACCGTGAACGGTACCATCTCTTAGAATATATTTCTGACACTGAGGTTATTGTTCTCAACTTCAGTCAGGATAAGAAGAGGAATGAATGCTGTGATATGCTAGTAAGATTTGATGGTGTTGCTTGGAATGGATCAGGAGGACTTAACTGTCGTATAAGGAATGCTAATGTAGAGAGTTTCTTTAGACTCACTGAGAATCACATTGAGGCCTACGATATAGGACAGTCAGACACTGGAGAGTTGGTGTTTGGGGGTAGAGATCCGTACTTATTTGATAGGGCTTGACATATTTGAAATACTGATGTATTATAAATAAATCATATACAAAGGACTCGAAAAGATCGTAACCCTGTGTAGATGCAAACAGTACCCTTGTCGGGGGTGCTATCATCCGCAGGTTTTTTTATGCCTTGCGAGATACTTTAAAACAAATGTCTATTAAATCAACAATCGCAGCAGTAGCTGCAAGTCCTTTCCTCCTCGCTGGTGCCGCTTTTGCTGGTCCTTATGTGAACGTTGAAAGCAACCTTTCATATCCTGATGGAGAGTACTCTGCTGCAACAACAGACGTACATATCGGATACGAAGGTACAGTAGGTGCTACAGGAAACATTGCTTACTATGTACAAGGTGGTCCTTCACTAGTTCATTCTGAAGCTGCTGACGATACTGAGACTGAAATCTCTGGTAAGATCGGTGCTTCTGTACCTGTTACTGATGATCTTGCTGCTTATGCAGAGATCTCTGGTGCTACTGCTGGCGAAGATGCTGATGGCGACACCATCCGTAACTGGGGTGCTAAAATCGGTGCTAAGTTCACCTTCTAAATAGGATTGAGACATCGTTCGTGCGGTCTCTACAATCGGAACTTACAAGACCCCTCATTGAGGGGTCTTTTTTTCTCTAAATATTGCTATGATATACAAATTGATACCATCCGAATCTAAACTGCTACACGAGAAGGTAAAGAACTGTAGTTATGATTTAGATCGTCAGAGTCTATCCTATACTTTGATGGAGAATATGTTTCATCATAATGGGGTAGGTCTTTCTGCTAACCAGATAGGAATTAAGGAACGAGCATTTATAATGATGACTGATACAGTATCCCTAGACACTACAACCTGCTTTAACCCTAGGATACTTAAGTACTCACACGAAACTTCTGAGATGGTAGAGGGGTGTCTATCATATCCAGGAAAAGAAATAACTATTGCAAGACCTGTAAGTGTTGTGGTAAAATATGAAGATGAATCCAAGATCTCTTGTAAGGAGAAGTTAACTGGATTTGTTGCACGCATCTTCCAACACGAGTATGACCATATGGAAGGTATTGATTTTACCCAAAGATGAAAACTGATTAAGATTAGATTAAACTGTTCTATATAAATTGCCCTAAGCGGATCCAAATGAAAAGGCTTATCGCAGTAGCAGCACTCGCTGCTCTAGTAGCACCATCTGCAATAGCAGGTACAAGACTCTCAGGAGCAGGTGCATCATTCCCATCTAAGAT
>Ga0163180_10001066_pt1 | contig 15652 bp, 17 predicted proteins | sample AtlANTMetagenome_2_FD_109647 | JGI IMG/M metagenome (GOLD analysis project Ga0163180, IMG submission 109647) | Marine eukaryotic phytoplankton communities from the Atlantic Ocean - Atlantic ANT 4 Metagenome | ecosystem: Environmental > Aquatic > Marine > Oceanic | place: North Atlantic Ocean...
ACGCTTGTTTGAGAAAGCAACACCAAAAATTTGTGACCAGAAACGGTTAGCTGTTACCATAGAGTAAGTCTCTTCTGACTGTGTTGGTGTGAAAGCACGGAAAGTGTTTGCTGCATCACCATCCTCAAATAGAGTGTTTTCTACAGTTGCACCGTGAATAGCACATAGTAGAGCACCACCAAGAATACCAGCAACACCCATCATGTGGAATGGGTTAAGAGTCCAGTTGTGGAAACCTTGTAAGAAAAGAAGGAAACGGAAAATTGCTGCAACACCAAAACTTGGTGCAAAGAACCAACTAGCTTGACCTAATGGGTAAACTAGGAATACTGTAACGAATACAGAAATTGGACCTGAGAATGCAATAGCGTTGTATGGACGAATCCCTACTAGACGCGCAATTTCAAACTGTCTCAGACAGAAACCGATTACACCAAATGAACCGTGTAGAGCGATAAATGTCCAAAGACCACCAATTTGGAACCAACGTACGATATCACCTTGTGCTTCTGGTCCCCAGATAAGTAGTAAAGAGTGACCCATACTGTTAGCTGGAGTTGATACAGCAGCCGTAAGGAAGTTACACCCTTCTAAGAATGAACTTGCTAAACCGTGAGTATACCATGATGTTACAAAAGTAATACCTGTTAACCATCCACCTACTGCTAGGAAAGCACATGGGAATAGAAGAAGACCAGACCAACCAACGAAAACGAAACGATCACGCTTTAGCCAGTCATCAATAAGATCGAAAATACCTCGATCTTGCTTTTGCCCGATTGCGATAGTCATAATAACTATTTTATTTATTTATTAAAAGTAAATTTTTATCTGTTTTATAGAAAAATTGTGAAAAACAAACTGAAATAATACTTATCTTAACAGTCTATAAATACATTATAGTATCAAATTTCTTAAAATAGGTAAGGTAGAAACTACTATAAGATATCATTTTCATCAAGTTTTCCTGTTATTTTTAACCAATTTTGAGCTTCAATATAGTTATTTGGGGCTAATCGAATAGCCTTCTTCCAAAATCCTCCGGCTTTTTCAAATAAATTCTGAGCAAGTTCAAATTCTTTCTTCTCTGACGCTTTTGTGCCTTGGTAATGATAAATAACAGCAATATTATTTAAAGCTTGGGGTAGGCGTTTATTTAAATCAAGGGCTTGTTGATAATATTCTATAGCTTTTGAATAGTCCCCATTATTACCATAAATGAGGCCAATGTTATATAAGATATAACTTCGATCGTACGGGTCTTCCTCCAATTTTAAAGCTTCGTAATAGTTTTCTAGGGCCTCAGCGTAATCGCCACTTGATTGAGCTGACATTCCATATCGATAATATGAAAATGCTTGTTTCTCATCTTTAGTCGCTGGCAAGACTTTTAGTAAAATATCTGCCAGAACAGTAAAAGTTTTATCTATAAAGTTATCGTTTTTTTGACTCATCAAAAATATTTTTACTATCTATTAAAATTAAAAGTAGAATAAATGACTAATAGGAACTAGTATAAATTATCACACATTTTTTTATATTTGAGTCCAAATGTAATTATGTTTATAGAATTGACAAAGATAGCCTAATCTTTTAATATTAGGAAATATTAAATCTTTAACGTTATGTAGTAGTATATGGCTAAGCAGAGTATGATACAGCGTGAAAGGAAGCGTGAAAAGTTAATAGTTAAATATGCAAGTAAGCGCAACTCTATTAAAGAAGAGTTAAAAAATGTTAAATCCTTTCAAGAACGTTTAGAACTTTATAAAAAATTTGAAAAAGTACCAAGAAATTCTTCACCTTCACGTAACCGAAATCGTTGTTGGGTTACTGGTCGTAGTCGGGGATTTTACAAAGATTTTGGTTTATCACGACATGTTTTACGAGAGATGGCTCATGAAGGTCTTATACCAGGTTTAACTAAGTCAAGTTGGTAATCTTCGTTAATTAATAATTATTACATCCCATTATGACAAAACGAACGCTGCGCGGCAGCAATTTAAAAAAAATTAAAACGTCTGGTTTCCGTACTCGAATGGAATCAAAAACAGGACGACGAATCATTAGTGCAAGAAGAAAAAAGGGTAGAAAAAAATTAACTGTATAATTTGTTATCGAAAATGATAAAGCTTCGACTTAAAAAATATGGCCGAAAAGGGCAACCTTGTTATCGAATTGTTGCGATGGATAGTCGTACAAAAAGAGATGGACGTGCCATTGAAGAATTAGGTTTTTATAATCCTATGACTGACGAGACTCACTTAAACTTTAATAAAGTAGTAGCCCGTTTAAAGCAAGGGGCACAACCAACCGAGACTGTTTTGAATATTCTTACCAAGGCTAAAATTTTTGAACAGGTTTAATGCCAGAATGGTAATCAAATTTTAACAAAGGGTTTCATTGTCTTATTATAATAAGAGATAGAAAATTCTTATGTTCGATTATCTATTAAAACTGTTTGTTTTTCTCTAATCTAAAGATTCACTTAAAAGAAAAGATTTGTTCTTTTTGATTAATTAAATATGTAGATTTTATCCATAAAAAGATTTTAAACCGTAAAATTTTGTGTTTAGACATATTTCTTATGAAACTTAAAGTCTATTAATTCCAGCAAAAAAATTACCGTTTAACTAGTATCTTTATACATTAACTGCCAGTTAAACAGTAATTTCTCGCTTACATAACGCGCTTAGTTATTTGCATAGTAAATTTACTTTGACTATTTTAAAATAACTTAATCTAGCAATGATTCCTGTTAAAAATTGGATAACTATTTATATATATGGATACTTCTATACAATTAAAATTGAATGCTATTTGGGGTAAAAATTTTCTTGGGCTATCAATTGACCAAGTTATTAATAATTATCCGTTACCTATAACAACCTATTATTTTTGGCCTCGAACAGAAGCATGGGAACAATTAAGGCTTGAACTTGAATTAAAACCTTGGATTCAACCAGATGAAAAAATTAAAGTATTAAATTCCGCGGCTAAGCTCATGAATTTCTGTATGCAGGAATATAAAAATACCGAGTCGATTAAAAATGTTAAAGAGCGTTTCACAGAAATAAATTTCGTCAAATTTAGTAATTAGGCTTATAGCTCAGAGGATAGAGCGCCAGATTCCGGTTCTGGGTGTCGAGGGTTCGAGTCCCTCTTAGCCTTTTAGATTTTATTGCTCTTGGATTTTTAAATCAATTTCTTATAGGAGTTAATTATGAAGGGCGTAGTATTAATTTTTATGAAAAACGAATATAATAGGATAAGTGGACAATAAGTAAATTTTTATCAAAAATTTAATACATGAGCGAATTTGTTAAACCGTATAATAATGATCCGTTTGTAGGAAACTTATCGACACCGGTAACGACTTCAACTGCAACAAAAATCTATCTTGGAAACCTTCCTATTTATAGAAAAGGGTTAACACCTTTATTAAGAGGACTTGAGATTGGTATGGCCCATGGTTACTTTTTAATCGGTCCATTCTATATTTTAGGCCCGCTTCGTAATTCCCAAAATGCTCTATTAGTAGGTCTTTTTTCAGCACTAGGTTTAATTTTAATTTTAACGCTTGGCTTAACAATTTATGGATTAGCCTCGTTTCAAGATGATGGTAAAGTAGAAGGGCTAGAAAGTTCAAAGGGTTGGCGTGATTTTACAAGTGGATTTTTTATTGGTGCTTTTGGTGGCGATGTTGTAGCTTATATTTTATTAGCAAATATTGCATTTTTTGCCTAATAAAAGGACGAGAAGAGTTCAATTTTCTTCTCGTCCTTTTTTGTACTTTGTCTACTTAAGTAGTGTAGCTTAGTAAAATTGTTAAAAGAAGGAAACATGATACAAGCACTGCACTGAAGCGATAAATAAAGTTCTGCCCTGAACGTGGGCTAGAAAATGCGCGTAAAACAGAATTGTTTCCGGAACCCATTGATGAACTTTTTGGGTCTACTAACAATACTATTGCTATAACTAAAAGCGCGACTAGAAACCAAAGACTTTCTAATAACATGCTAGATCTATTTTAAAGTTTTTGCTGAAAAACTTCTACTCTCCTTGAATTTTTAGTAAGCCAAAGCCTACGCTTAAACCTGTTAAAGTTAATGCCCACATAATACCAGCTGTAGTGAAGATTTCTTTAGCCATATTTTTAATATATTTATAATTTAGTTAATATAGTGTATTTGTATAGAACAAAAATTTTTAAAATCCGTTTCGGCCCCAAACTACAAGTGCTAATGAAAAACTAAACATTACCATTAAAGAAGACCAACCTAGGCTTAAAATATCCATTTTATTAATATAGAATATAATTTATTGACAACTGTTAAAATTATAACATTTATTTTACATATTTAGTCGAATCTATTTATTCTCTTCTTGTATTATATTAGTTGATTAATATATAGAATATTACAGACAACTAAATACAATTCCAATAACCAGTATTAAATTAGTATTTTTTAATCTGCCTTATAAACTATAATGTCTTATCCATTATTCGAAGAAGGAGAGGATGGGATTCGAACCCACGGTACATTAAAAACGTACATCAGATTAGCAATCTGAAGCTTTCAACCACTCAGCCACCTCTCCAAAGAAAATAGTATCCACTTCCTATGATAGCATTATTTTTGAAAAGAAGGAAGAATAAATTTTCAACACGCCCTGAGGGACTTGAACCCCCGACATTAGGTTTTGGAAACCTACGTTCTACCAACTGAACTAAGAGCGCTTTTATTATTCTCTAATAATATTATAGGTTCGCAAACTTTAATCCGTCAAACCCTCTTCCTTTTTGCTACAAAATTTTATTTAGTTAAAAGGAATTAAACTTTCGAAAAAGATAAGCTTTTTGCACCATTACACCTTATATATTGATAATTTTATGTTATGATAAATATATCAAAGATAATTAGATAAAGATAATCATCTCGGTAGCCAATCGACAGATGTTTGAACGTTTTACGGAAAAAGCAATTAAAGTTATTATGCTAGCCCAAGAAGAGTCTAGAAGGCTTGGTCATAATTTTGTGGGAACAGAACAAATTCTTTTAGGTCTTATTGGTGAAGGAACTGGTGTTGGTCCAAGAGCACTTAAAACTCTAGGCGTTACTTTAAAAGATGCACGTGTAGAAGTTGAGAAAATAATTGGTCGTGGTTCAGGATTTGTTGCTGTCGAAATACCTTTTACACCACGTGCAAAAAGAGTTCTTGAATTATCGCTTGAAGAAGCTAGACAGCTAGGCCATAACTATATAGGAACAGAGCATTTATTGTTAGGTTTAATTAGAGAAGGCGAAGGTGTTGCATCTCGTGTTCTTGAAAATCTAGGTGTAGATTCTTCTAAGTTACGTGGCCAAATTATTCGTTTTCTTGGTGAAAATAGTGAAATTTCGACAGGTAACACTACAACACGTAGTAAGACTCCAACGTTAGAGGAATTTGGAACAAACTTAACTCAAAAAGCTACAGAAGGGAGACTGGATCCTGTTGTTGGTCGTGCCAAAGAAATTGAACGTGTAATTCAAATTTTAGGTCGAAGAACAAAGAATAATCCTGTTTTAATTGGTGAACCTGGGGTTGGTAAAACAGCTATCGCAGAAGGATTAGCTCAGCGTATTGCAAACCGCGATATACCAGATACTCTTGAAGATAAGCGAGTAGTTGCTCTTGACATCGGTTTACTAATTGCCGGTACAAAATACCGAGGGGAATTTGAAGAGCGTCTGAAGAAAATTATGGATGAAGTTCGTACAGCCAATAACATTATCCTTGTTATTGATGAAGTACACACTTTAATTGGTGCGGGAGCTGCTGAAGGAGCTATTGATGCAGCAAACATCTTAAAGCCTGCTCTTTCTCGTGGTGAGTTACAATGTATTGGAGCTACAACACTAGAAGAATACAGAAAGCATATTGAAAAAGATGCTGCGCTTGAAAGACGTTTCCAACCTGTAATGGTAGGTGAACCTTCTGTGGATGAAACAATTGAAATTCTATATGGTCTTCGTGAACGTTATGAAAAACACCATAAGTTAGAAATTCTAGATGAAGCTTTAGCTGCTGCAGCCAAATTTGCTGATCAGTATATTGCGGATCGTTTCCTTCCAGATAAGGCTATTGACCTTATTGACGAGGCTGGATCACGTGTTCGATTAATGAACTCTCAATTACCGGCTGCTGCGAAAGAATTAGATCAGGAACTGAAAGAAATTTTAAAATCAAAAGATGAGGCTGTTCGTGGTCAGGACTTTGAAAAGGCTGGTCAGTTACGAGAGCGTGAAATGGAAGTTAAAGCACAAATTAACGCTATTGCTCAAAGTAAAAAAGGTGCTTCTGAAGATGTAAATAAAATGCCACAAGTTACAGAAGAAGACATCGCAGAAATTGTTGCTGCTTGGACTAGTATTCCTGTTAATAAATTAACAAAAAGTGAGTCTGAAAAACTTCTTCAAATGGAAGAAACTCTACATAGCCGTATTATTGGACAAGACGAGGCTGTAGTTGCTGTTTCACGTGCAATTCGAAGAGCTCGTGTTGGTTTAAAGAGTCCAAACCGTCCAATTGCAAGTTTTATTTTCTCGGGCCCAACAGGAGTTGGTAAAACAGAACTTACTAAGGCATTAGCAACATATTTCTTTGGATCAGAAGAAGCCATGGTTCGTCTAGATATGTCCGAATATATGGAAAGACACACGGTTTCTAAGTTAATCGGTTCACCACCTGGTTATGTGGGATACAATGAAGGGGGTCAACTTACCGAAGCTGTTCGTAGACGTCCATATACTGTTGTATTATTTGATGAGATTGAAAAAGCGCATCCTGATGTTTTCAACTTAATGCTACAAATTTTTGAAGATGGCCGTTTAACTGATTCAAAAGGTCGTACAATTGATTTTAAGAATACTCTTTTAATTATGACTTCGAATGTTGGTTCGAAAGTTATTGAAAAAGGTGGCGGTGGTCTAGGCTTTGAGCTTTCGGAAGATCAGTCAAGTTCTCATTATAATCGTATCAAATCGTTAGTTAACGAAGAATTAAAGCAATACTTTAGACCGGAGTTCTTAAACCGTTTAGATGAAATTATTGTATTCCGTCAATTAACAAAAGACGAGGTTGCGCAAATTGCTGAAATTATGTTAAAAGAAGTTTTTGAGCGTATCTCATTAAAAGGTATTCAATTAGAAGTTACTGATCGCTTTAAAACACGACTAATTGATGAAGGGTATAATCCGAGTTACGGTGCACGTCCACTTCGTCGTGCTGTAATGAGATTATTAGAAGATAGTTTAGCTGAAGAAGTATTATCAGAAAAAATTAAAGCTGGTGATACTGCAGTTGTTGACGTTGGTGAAGATAATAAAGTTAAAGTTTTACTTGGTGAAAAGTTTGAGGTTCTGCAGGAATCATAAATAGACTAGCTCTAATCCAAGAATTCAATACATCTTTTATTTTTATTAAAAAAACCTATTCTTAGATTTATTAATCTAAGAATAGGTTTTTTAATGAATTTTAAGCAACCGCCTGAAGACGAGCTTTAGCTTTTCTTAATTCAATTGTGGCTTCAATTTTTTCTTTTTTAGTTGTTGCTTCATCAACTAATAAAGTAACCTTTTCAAGTTCTTCTTGAGCAGTTTTTAACTCAATTGTACTTCCTTCTTCTGCACCATTGCAAAGAATTGTTACTTTATTGTCTTCAACTTCAGCAAAACCTTCCATTAAAACAATTGACGTCCACCCAGCATCTGATTTTAAGCGCATTACGCCAATATCTAGTGCTGTTAATAATGGTGCGTGATCTGTTAAGATACCAAGTTGGCCTGTACTACTAGGAAGAATTAATTCTTCGGCCATTGCATCCCAGACAACTTTGTCTGGTGTAATTACACGAACATTTAGACTCATGGTTTTATTATCCTTTTAGCTTTTCAGCTTTCTCAATAGCCTCATTAATATCACCTACAAGGTAGAATGATTGCTCTGGTAAATCATCATACTTACCATCTAGAACATCGTTAAACCCTGTAATAGCATCAGCAAGCGATACGTACTTACCAGGTGAACCTGTAAATACCTCCGCTACGAAGAATGGTTGTGATAAGAAACGCTCAACTTTACGAGCTCGAGCAACAGTCATACGATCCTCTTCTGAAAGCTCATCTAAACCTAGAATTGCAATAATATCTTGAAGCTCTTTGTAACGTTGTAATGTTTCCTTAATACGCTGTGCTGTATTGTAGTGTAAATCTCCAACGATTTCAGGCTGAAGCATTGTTGATGTTGAATCTAGAGGATCTACCGCTGGGTAAATTCCTTTTGATGCTAAACCACGTGAAAGTACAGTTGTTGCGTCTAAGTGAGCAAATGTTGTTGCTGGAGCAGGATCTGTTAGGTCATCTGCTGGTACATAAACGGCTTGAATCGAAGTAATCGAACCTTCCTTTGTTGAAGTAATACGCTCTTGTAGAACACCCATCTCTGTAGATAGCGTTGGCTGGTATCCTACAGCAGAAGGCATACGTCCAAGAAGTGCTGATACTTCAGAACCCGCTTGTACAAAACGGAAGATGTTATCGATGAATAATAATACGTCTTGCTTGTTTACATCACGGAAGTACTCAGCCATTGTTAAAGCTGTTAAACCAACACGCATTCTTGCACCAGGAGGCTCGTTCATTTGACCATAAACTAAAGCAACCTTAGAATCATCAAGCTTGTTTTCGTTAATAACTCCAGATTCCTTCATCTCACAGTAAAGGTCATTACCTTCTCTTGTACGCTCACCAACACCACCGAATACAGAAACACCACCGTGTGCTTTTGCAATGTTGTTAATTAGTTCCATAATAAGTACTGTTTTACCTACACCAGCACCACCAAATAGACCAATCTTACCACCACGTCTGTAAGGAGCTAGAAGATCTACAACTTTAATACCAGTCTCGAAAATAGCTGGCTTTGTATCTAGATCGTCAAACGCAGGAGATGGACGGTGAATAGGTAATCCTGAAGGCGCATCACAATCACCTAGTTCATCTACAGGTACACCTAGAACGTTAAAGATACGACCTAAAGTTTTTGTACCAACAGGAACAGTAATTGGAGCTCCAGTATCAAGAACGCTTGCACCACGCTTTAAACCATCAGTTGATGTCATCGAAACGGCACGAACCTTGTTGTTACCAAGAAGTTGTTGAACCTCACAAGTAATACTTTCGCCATCATCAGCTGTAATAACTAAGGCATTGTAAATCTTTGGAAGTTCACCACCTGGAAACTCAATATCTAGTACAGGACCGATAATTTGTGATATAAAACCTGTTTTTGAAGCAGTATTTACCATGATAATAATTTAAGAATTGTTCAAATTAAGTGAATAGACACAATTTCAAAAAACCGAAAATTTTAACTTTTCGGTTTTCATTTGTATTAATTATTTAAAAGTTCTATTATGGCTTATCTAAATCCAACTGCTGCTTGCCAAACGAAAGCTAGTAAAAGAAAAAATACCGGGATTGCTGGCATAACGTCAACGATAGGACGGAATGCTGTATATGGTTCAGGTAAAGCGGATAGTAAAAAACTCATATCCATTGATAATTAACCTCTCTAGTATTAAAAAAACTCTACGTAGATTATATAACAATTTAGTTTAAAGAACTTGTTAAAATTTTATTAAAAAGTGTTATAAAATAACGTTAAGAGAATTATTCTTACAAATTTTATGTTTGTAATATAATAATTACAATATTTTATATCAAACGTTAAAGGATTTTAAACTTCGCATGGTCGGAATCGTTCAAGTATTTGTTCTTCTTCTTATATTAGTATCCTTTGCACTGGTAGTAGCAGTACCTGTTATTCTAGCAACGCCAGGAGAATGGGAAAAGTCTCAAGGTATTGTTTGGAGTGGCGCTGGATTATGGTCTGCACTAGTTATTCTGACAGGTATTTTCAACGTTGTACCAGCGTAACCTAAGAGATAAGGTCTAAGGAATAGTAAAGGACCCATTCTAAATATTTAGAATGGGTCCTTTATTTTTTAATATTAATTATTATTAGTTCATTGTTTTTATTTCAAGATTTTATTAAAGCTCTTAATCAACCTTATTGATTTTTAAAGGTAGTTGGTTAAAAAATATTTTAACTAAGTTTTCTACATAGAAAATTATTCGGATAAGTATTAAGTAAATAAATAAATATACATATAGTATTGATATTCTCCCCAGGTAGGATTTGAACCTACGACAAACCGGTTAACAGCCGATCGCTCTACCCCTGAGCTACTGAGGATTACTACTCATAGTATAAACCCAAATTTTCGATTTTGTCTAGTCCCCTTCTTTTACTTAATTAGTAGAACCAATAAACTATAAGCACAGACTAAATAATAAAGTTAACTATTCTATTATGTAAAAAATTTCTGATTCAAATTACCCTCAATTAATAATAAATTATTCGTTTTTAGCACAAAAATAATTAGCTAGATTGAAGCAACGGTAAAGAAAATTATGTTAGTTACAAAAATAAAATACAGCTAATAGAACATTTAGCTATCATCCCTTAACAAATAAGCGGGTGACGCGATTCGAACGCGCGACATCAACCTTGGCAAGGTTGCGCTCTACCCCTGAGCTACACCCGCTATACAAGTTATATTGTATCACAATATATATATAATTAACAATACATCAAATTATTAATATTTTAATTCTAAAACTAGGACTAATAGGACAATATCGAATATTAGATTTTATAAAAGAAAAATTTCCTAAATAAAAAAACATTTTTAACGGTTTCAGACTATAATCTTTATAACAGAATTGTAATATTAATGACGATTAGGTCATTCAAACTACACTGTAATAAACGTAAGAAAGTCAAAGATTTTTCTATAGGAGGAATAAACTAAATGGCACTACCTTGGTATCGTGTACATACTGTAGTCCTAAACGACCCTGGTCGATTAATTGCTGTTCACCTAATGCATACAGCATTAGTTGCAGGTTGGGCTGGTTCAATGGCACTATATGAATTAGCTGTTTTCGACCCATCAGATCCTGTGTTAAACCCAATGTGGAGACAAGGAATGTTTGTAATGCCATTTATGGCACGTCTTGGTGTAACTGATTCTTGGGGTGGTTGGAGTATCACTGGGGAATCAGTTTCAAACCCAGGTATTTGGAGTTTTGAAGGTGTTGCGCTAACACACATTGTCCTTTCAGGAATGTGTTTCTTAGCTGCTATTTGGCACTGGGTTTACTGGGATTTAGAACTTTTTAGAGACCCACGTACTGGTGAGCCTGCATTAGACTTACCAAAGATTTTTGGAATTCACTTATTCCTATCAAGTCTACTATGTTTCGGTTTTGGAGCATTCCACGTAACAGGTACTTTTGGCCCAGGAATGTGGGTTTCAGATGCTTACGGTGTAACAGGCCGAGTTCAGGCTGTAGCACCTGCTTGGGGTGCAGAAGGTTTCAACCCATTTAACCCGGGTGGAATTGCTTCTCACCACATTGCAGCAGGTATTCTAGGTATCTTAGCTGGTGTTTTCCACTTAACAATTCGTCCACCTCAGCGTTTATATCGAGCGCTTAGAATGGGTAACATTGAAACAGTACTATCTAGTAGTATTTCTGCAGTTTTCTTTGCAGCATTTGTAACATCAGGTACAATGTGGTATGGTGCTGCAGCTACACCAATTGAGCTTTTTGGTCCAACTCGTTATCAATGGGATAGTGGTTATTTCCAACAAGAAATTGAGAGACGTGTAGAAACTTCACTTAGTGAAGGACTATCATTAAGCCAAGCATGGTCAAGAATTCCTGATAAGCTTGCTTTCTATGACTATATCGGTAACAACCCTGCGAAAGGTGGTTTATTCCGTGCAGGTCCTATGAACAAAGGTGATGGTATTGCAGAAGCTTGGTTAGGCCACCCAGTTTTCCAGGATAAAGAAGGTCGAGAGTTAACTGTACGTAGAATGCCTGCATTCTTCGAGACTTTCCCAGTAATCCTGGTAGATAAGGATGGTATTGTTCGAGCAGATATTCCATTCAGACGAGCTGAATCAAAGTATAGTATTGAGCAAGTTGGTGTAAGTTGTAACTTCTATGGCGGTAAGCTAAACGGTCAAGTATTTACTGACGCTCCAACAGTTAAGAAGTACGCTAGAAAAGCTCAATTAGGAGAAGTTTTTGAGTTTGATAGAACAACATTAGAGTCGGACGGTGTATTTAGAAGTAGCCCTCGTGGTTGGTATACATTTGGACACGCTAACTTTGCACTATTATTCTTCCTAGGTCACTTATGGCATGGTGGACGTACTCTATTCAGAGACGTTTTCGCAGGTATTGGTACAGAAGTACTGGAGCAAGTAGAATTTGGTGCCTTCCAGAAACTTGGTGACAAGAGTACTAAAAAACAAGGTATTGTTTAATACAAAGTTTAAAGTTAATTTATTATTAGTTAATTAAGTCAAAATGGAAGCATTAGTTTATACTTTTCTCTTAATCGGAACTCTAGTTGTTATCTTCTTTGCAATTTTCTTTAGAGATCCACCTAGAATTGTTAAAAAATAGCCTATTTTAAATAGGGTTATTCAAAATAGAAAAATCATTCGTTAATTTAAACAACGAATGATTTTTCTCATATTAGTTTTTTAGTCTTCGTGTTCCTCAAAAGGATCTCTAAGTTCCTTTGATACGGGTCCAAATGCAGTATATACAGAGTAACCTGTAATACCTAGAAGAAGACCAGAGATAAAAATACTTAGAATAGTCGCGGTTTCCATATATAAGTTAGCTGTTCGACAAAATGTAAGAAAAAAGCAAAAATCTGCCTATAATATATATTATGAGTCAGATTATCCGTTTCTACTATTAATTTCTTTTTAAGTTTATGGCATTAAGAACAAGACTAGGTGAAATTTTAAGACCACTTAACTCAGAATATGGTAAGGTAGCACCCGGTTGGGGTACTACACCAGTAATGGGTGTTTTTATGGGATTATTTCTAGTATTTTTAGTTATCATCCTACAAATTTACAACTCATCAATTATCTTAGAAAATGTTGATGTAGATTGGGTGACTGTTAGTTAAATTGAACGGTCCTATTTATAAATGTTGCATGAACTAGTAATTAGTCAATGCAGACATCTGAAGTAATAGTTTTTCTTTTTTTTTGTAAAAACTATTACTTTCAGAGTAATTTTAGAATTAATAGCTCATATATTATGTAAAATTTATTAATTAAGTTAATTCATTTTAAAAAATTTTTATTAATTCGTTTGTAATCTATACGGAACTTTAGTATAATTAATGTATATTTAAAGCGGACGTGGCGAAATTGGTAGACGCACTAGATTTAGGTTCTAGCGAGTACCCCTCATGAGAGTTCGAGTCTCTCCGTCCGCATTTTCTTGTTTTTTACAAACAATCTTTTATTATTCTTATTTTTAGAGTTTGAGGTGGAAAGTCTTTTGGTTAAATACTCGTAATTTTTGAAATAATAGTAATTTATATCCCAACAAAAAATGAATAAGAGTTTTATTAAACTACATGAGGAAATAATTCAATTAAAGTCAGAGTTACATAAAAGAAGTTATGAGTACCTAGCATCTAAAGAGCATTATGTAGAGCCTAAAACCGTCGATAAATCCGTTAACGATGTTTTAATTAACGTTATTAATAAAGTTTCAAAACGAAATATTAGTCGGATAGGTTACCAATGCCTCATTAAGTTGCAAAATTTTTATATTATTTATCCGTTAGCTAACAAGGCCTACATTATTTTTTAAACAAAGTATAAAGCTACCCAAAAAATGTGTTATTTTTAATTTGGGTAGCAATAATAATATTTGCAACTTTAAAAAATTCATGAGGCTTTTTTTAAATCTCTGAATATTTTAATAGTAAACTTGCTTTAAAGTTTATAAGTTGCCACGCTTAAAATAAAGAAGAAAAATAATCGCAGGACCTGATAGAAGAACAGCGCCTAGTGATACTAGTTGGGCAATAACATTCCAGTTAATCATATTAATGAAGACCTAGTAATTGAAAATTATATTTTAATAAGTTAAGCCTAAGCTACGTGTTGTTTCACTACCTAGGTAGACACGAACACTTAAGAAATCTGTTGGACAAGCTGTTTCACAACGTTTACACCCAATACAATCTTCTGCACGGGGGGCAGAAGCGATTTGTCCGGCTTTACAACCATCCCAAGGTACCATTTCTAGTACATCACAAGGACAGGCACGAACACATTGAGTACATCCAATACAAGTATCATAAACTCTTACACTGTGTGACATATTGTTTTGGTTATCTAAAGATAATGTTTTCTTGTATTACACTCTTATTTTAAATTATAACTAAAACTCTCCAATATAACTAATTTTTTAAAGAAATAATTTAGCCTGCATTCCTAGAATATTTTAACTTTGGGGGTAAAGGGACTTGAACCCTTACGACTAATTAGTCAACAGATTTTAAGTCTGTTGTGTCTACCATTCCACCATACCCCCATTAATTGCAGATTAAGGCGACACCCAGATTCGAACTGGGGATAGAGGATTTGCAATCCACTGCCTTACCACTTGGCCATATCGCCTTATTACCTCCCTGTACAACTATATGTTTATACTAATCGACTAGGGAGAGTTTTGCAATGTAGTAATTACGTAATCAAGTGTATTTTTAATTATACTCTAGATTCAAATTATAAAATAATCAACATTCGTAATTTGAGTAATATCGACCTTTAAAATTCTAACTTATATTAATAGGAGGTGTTAATAATCATATTATTTTTTTGTTTAAAAAGAGGCTACTAGATACTTAATTAACAAAAAGTTGTATTTTTTATTAATGGTAAATCGCTATAACTACTAATTAATGTAACAAGGATAAATCAAAATGATAGGTATACTACCCTTCACGTACTCATTAAGGTATAATAATTATAAGAGCTTAAAATTCTTCCACGCGGGTATAGTTTAGTGGTAGAACCTTAGCCTTCCAAGCTAATGATGGGGGTTCGATTCCCCCTACCCGCTTTTATAATTTTATAAGTATTAAAGGAAATAAATCACAATTTTAAGCTAAATTAAAAAATATACAAAATTCAAATTAATTCTAGTATGAAAGCATGTAAAAAATACTAAATAGGTTATATAATTTAATCAAGTAGCTTTTAAAAAAGTATTTGGTAAGATTTAATAAATTCGTTTTTATAAAAATCGAATGAATTGATTTTATCTAAAATTAATTTTTACTAGATTTCTAGTAAAAAAAAACAGATTAACTTAAATAATTAATAGGAGAATAAGTTGTGTCAGGTGGTTCAACAGGAGAAAGACCTTTTACGGATATTTTAACTAGTGTTCGTTATTGGATTATTCACAGCATCACTATCCCAGCACTTTTCGTTGCAGGTTTCCTTTTCGTTAGTACGGGACTAGCTTATGATGCTTTTGGTACTCCACGCCCTAATGAGTACTTTACTCAAGATCGTCAGCAAATTCCTTTAGTTAACGATCGTTTCAGTGCAAAGCAAGAGCTGGAAGATTTAACAAAAGGATTATAAAATACAAAAACGTTCTTTCATTTCAATGATAAATACAAATCAGCCAGTAGC
>Ga0163180_10001067_pt1 | contig 15649 bp, 28 predicted proteins | sample AtlANTMetagenome_2_FD_109647 | JGI IMG/M metagenome (GOLD analysis project Ga0163180, IMG submission 109647) | Marine eukaryotic phytoplankton communities from the Atlantic Ocean - Atlantic ANT 4 Metagenome | ecosystem: Environmental > Aquatic > Marine > Oceanic | place: North Atlantic Ocean...
AGACATGAACCTGTTAAACGCTCTTCTGGGAATCAACGATCCTGCCGTAGCGAGGGCAGTAGAGGACGCTGTAGGTCCGGAAGCATACAAGACATACAAGTCAGTCCTCGCTTTTATGGCAGAGGAACAGACCAAGCTTGATAACCGCGTCAGGTTTACGGGCATACCCCGCGCATTCTCCGTAGAAAGCTACATAAGCCGCTTCTACGCAATCAATCGCGGCGTCGTAAGCTTCAGGTACGTTGGTACAGAGGCTATCCTCCAACAGATGCGTAACAGAAATATGTCCATGTTGACGCAAATTATTCAGAATCCTAAAGTCGGTGAGTTGTTTATGGAAATGGTTCGCACAGGAAAGCCTCTACCGTTCGAGAAGGAAAAGCAGATGTTCCAGATGCTATCTATCGGACTCGAACGCTACAACGCTACGCACCAGCCAGAGCCACTCAGAGTACGCACAGGCACGGGCTACGAATTCACTATGGGTGGACCTGCAGAAAGCACTGATGAGGCTAGGACCATCCGATCTAAGGCAGACTTGGGTTTTGCATTCCAAGACCTCGTAATACCACGAACCGATCCAGCACCAGAAACAGACGCTCAAGCACTGTTTGGGCAACCTCAAAACTAGGAGAGAACCAATGAAAACATACACCAACGGCCAGCGCAAGGGCATGATGTATGGGGGCATGTCAAAGCGTAAGCCTATGATGTACGGCGGCATGGCCACCAAAAAGAAACCCCGCAAGAAGGCTCAAGCGGGGGGCATGATGTCAACCACACAAGGCCAACAGAATCAGATGAAGGACAAGCAGATGTCTATGCCGGGGATGTCTATGATGCCCGGAATGGCGAGTGGTGGCAGGGTGAGCAAAATCTAGATATATCTGGCCGACTTCTCTATAGCCTCGTCTGACCACGACTTTAGATACCTCAACAAGCTTGCTATGGAGTGTGCCCCATCATACTCCGGCAAGCCCTTGTTCATAGTTTCTTCGAACTCTTCAGGCTTCACAGACTCACAGAGTAGTTCGACTTTGCCGGTACTAAGAAGGTTTGCTTCGAACTTAAACAGCGATGCTTTGTTTGACATCAGACAACTCACTAATAGGTAGGTTGTAGCAATCGGCCTTGAATGTGAAGCCGTTTGCGGGGTCTACGTCGCCCCGTTTGTATTTCGTTGCCTTTGTGTAGAAATCTTTTTTCGGAATAGAACCCAGTATCCACGCTTGCGATGAGTCGGTCAGGATGCGTACAAATATATAACTGTCGCAATCCTGCTTGGCACCGTGTGCAGCCACCGAACAGTCGTAGTGTGGAAGAGGGCGGGTATTGCAGCGTTTCGTTTTTACATCGATCCGCTCCCCGTCCCTCACCAAATCGTAGTCGTAAGTATTCGACTGGTCTGCACCCATAGCATCAGCCACGATGATCTCGCCTATCGCACCAACCACATGACTCAAGCTACCAGTGATGCTGCCCTGTAGATTGCCTACAGTGGCAGCTTTCTTTTTGGCACGGGATATGATATCAGGCGTTATCTTTACTTGAAGCATCAGTTTCTTCTTTTTCGAACATGCGCTTATACGTGAGCATAGCTGCTTGGCACTCTGCCACTTTCATGCTGAGTTCATTGAGTCGCCTAGATGTGTGACTCATATTATTTATGATTTGTTTCTGCTTGTCAGACAGATCATCCAGTTTATATTCTTTGCCGTCCAGTGTGATTGTAGACTTCTCACTCATTCTTACTCTCCTGTTCTTCCTTTTCTCGTTTTAGCATCCACTCCCTGTAACAGGGATGGTGAGGATGGGGATCATACTGAATCCATCCGTCACCCTGCTTCCACACGAGGGGTGGCTTTTTCTTTTCCTTCTTAGGCGGCATTCAAGTCCACCACTTCGCACACGCCTGCAGTACACGCCAGTTCACGTGATCCGGATGTGTTGTCTTCCTTCTCATACTCCGACAGTGCAGCCCAGTCGATAGCCAGCGTACCGTACGCAGCCTGCCATTCCAAGTAGTCATCCGCCTCAATGTCCTGATACGGAGCCTGTTGGTACGTATGATCTGAGTGAGGCAAAAAGGATACGCCAGATGCCACGTCGAAGTTTTCGTATACCCACGCCCCTACTTCCATCCACTCGTGTTCTTTGACCGTGATGGTCACAGAGGGCTTGTGTTCACACCAGTATATAGCATAAGTCTTCCAGAGTTCAAGCTGCTCAATAGCTGACATATCATCGCGAGTTACGGCACCCTCCGGAGAACGCATCGCAAACGAGAAGACAGTCGTAGAGTCCGGCTTCATAACACATGCTTCACTATATATTCCCTGTTCCTTAAGAAACTGTGTCAAGGGGTCTTTGTTGTCCCCCCGCACTGTGCGGATGTAGTGTTCGTTGTGACGAGCGTGAATACCACTAGCGGCGTCTACGAGTTGAGACACAGTGCCCGATGGCTTTACACAGGTGATGGCAGCGGACTGAGGGATTCCAAGCATCTGGGCATACTGTTGATTGGTATCGACGGCGACTTGTTTCATTTCTTCGAGCCATCGACGGGAATCGACGGTCTTCGATAAAACTGAGTGATCCATTATACCAGTCAAGGACACGCCCAATAAGCGTTCTTCTTCTGTGTTGTCTTTCCATACTTTCCTCAGATACTTGAAATCGGTCAGGGTTGACTGCAGGGTACCCAAGATGGTTGCGAGACGCACCTTGCGCTTCAGGGACTCCAGCGTATCGTTTTCGCGGACCACCACCTCTGACAGGTTGCAGAACTGATAGGGACGCAGGATGATTTCAGAACATGGGTTCGTGCCCCACATGTGTCCCTGCTCACGTCGTCCGTTACGAGCAACCTGTTTATCTGCTGCTGCACGATTGAAAATACCACGCTCACCGGACTTGGAATCGTATAGGGCCAGCCACTCTCGCATAAACGTGCCCATCTCCGGCTTACCCTTATAGGCTACAGAATTGTTGGCAAGGGCACGTTGACCCTCGTGTTCCCACCACTGACCAGACTTGGCGTGTGCCATCTGATCGTCATTCAGGTTGGACAGGGAGATCAGGGCAGAGCGACGTACGCCACCGACTACGACGATCTCACCAATCTTACACATCAAGTCGTGGCATTCGATAGGAAATAACTTGCGCCCCTGCGCCTTACGAAACAGTGCGACTGTAAAATGAAACAGGTCATCTAGTGGGCCGGGGCCAGATGCACGACCGCCCATTGTCTTGAGCCGTTCGCCTGACGCACGTACGGCAGACAAGTCCCACTCCGGAATCTGTCCGGCGTAGAGTAGCGCAATCAATTCACGCAGGGACTTTGCCCACCCCGGCTTCGAATCACCCACGCGGATCACAGTATCCGTCTCGTGCATAGCGTCACTGATAATCGGAAGATTCTCTACATTCTCACGCTCAACAGAGAAGCCTACGCCCGTGCCGCACATCAGGATGTACATGCACTCATCGAAAGAGCGGGGGCTATCCACGGGGATATAGCTGCAATTATACCCACAGATATTGTCACGTTCGAGAGCGGCACCGGCAGTCATCATACCACGCATGGAAGGCATAATTTCTTGTCCGACAATAGCTTCCTCAATGTCAAAAATATCGTCATCGGAGATGTCGAAATTATGTTTGCTTTTAACGTGATTACGCATGAAGCTTGTGTAACGGTTTACGGTTTCATCCCAGTTCTCTCTGCGCTGTTCGCTGTCGAGCCAGCGGGCGTAGCGGGACTTGTGAATGAATTGTTGGTAGGGTGTGGGCAGCATGTTATTCACGGTTCTTCTCCTCAATAAGTTTATTTAAATAGAACTGGGCCTTTTTAAGGTCTTCGAGTCCGTTTTTGTATCTGTACCGCCAGAGGTACTTGAGGATGTTGCCTTGCAGGTAGTGTTCGAAGCCGTCGCCTGTCGCCGCTGCGATTGCGTCAAGGCATTCGATACCTGCCTGATTGTAGTGTGGCGGGTGATTGACGTTATCGGCATTCTTGCTCTTCTCCCCCAAGTAGTCCTCGTTACGTATACGCATGTATTCCTCGTGTCTCATCTGTTGTCCCCATCACCCTGTATCTTACCCTGTGCCATGCGCGACTTCAACTTATAGATGTTCATCTCCGCAATCTGTTGCAGGGTAAAACCCAGATCGTCTGCGAGGGCCGCACAGTACCACAGAACATCTCCTATCTCTTTAGCTATCTCTCCCTTAAACCTTTCATCGTCTCGCCCGTCGCGGTAGATTTTCTTCACCTTGTCGGCAACCTCGCCAGCCTCACCAGCGAGGCCTAGAGCAGGATATACGATTTTCATACGTTCTGGATAGATGGCAAACTCACGGGCTTGCATCTGGTAATTGTTTATATTCCAGTTGTCCTTGATCATTGTGTCTTACCAAAATCTATCTTGACTATGTTTGTTCCGTCTTCATGCTTGACAGTGGGAACACCCACATCTTCTTCCATCTTTTCTTTGACATTCAAGAATGCCAGACGTGCCAAGCCTGCTTCCATGACTCTATCAAAGTCAGACTCCAAGAGTTCCATGATGCCATTCGTTACGACTGTACCAGCCTCGTAGAATTCTTCATCCTCTTCCGTTGTGGTATCGTACGCAGATATGGAGAAGCTTTCCTCGTCGATCTTACGCAGTATGATGTACCATCTGTTCGGCATCAGAGTTGCCTTTTCAAACTCGCCCTCATCAATCGTTGTCATCTTTTAGCCACTCCTCTGGGATCGAACCCTCTGCCCACTTAAATCCATTCTTTTCAGCCCACGCACCATACGTGGTCTTACTACCTTTGTAAATCTTATTACGTGCATTCAGGAACACAATTCGGATATCCAGATCAGGATGTTGCTCCTTGATCAACTGCATCTTTATCCTGTCTCCCTTGTCAAAGTATCCTTTTGCCTCGACTATTATATCGTGCTTTGTAAGATGAAAGTCCGGTGTGTACGTACGCGGTTTGGGCACATACGTAAGCTTCATCTTCTCATATTCGTACGGAATTTTTTTGCCGCTAAGTTTTTTAGCTATATCTAATTCGAAGTTGGATCGAAAGCCTGCCTTACGATTGCCGCGCTTCATAGTTGCATTCCTATCGATCCCATTCTTTGTATCACGTAGCCTGCCACTCTTGGGGAAAGTTTTTCTATTATAGAGAGTTCGTTTGTCAAACGGCTCAGTGGGACGCATACAATAACTCCTGAGTGTGATGCTCTTCCTATCTTCTGCATTTCAGATTCGAGGGTGGTGATGTCACGCTTTTCGGTGTTGGATGTAAGTGTTCCCAGTTCGCTGTAATTGTCGCGCAGCGTGAGTGGCAAGCTTCGCTCGTTCAAACGCAAACGAACAAGCTTACGCTCACCGCCACTACCGCCGTGAGACTCTACGTAGACATGGTGGAGGTCTTTATTCATCTCCATCAGTTCCACTTCGTAGTCTCTTACGAAGAGATACGGCATGTCACAGTTCCTTTGTCTTCAGCCTTGTGTACCACACTTGTGGTGGTGACTTCGCCTGTGATGTCACACGAGGATGCAGTTCTGCTTTCGGCCAGCAGTAATGCCGAAACCCACAGAGGTTACACTCCTTCGACAAGACCTTGTTGCCGGTACGCAGAGTCTCACCCCTGCGCCGATACGTTTCAAACTCATCTGGGTACGGCTTGAATTCCTTGACATCTGGATTCGTCAAGAATTTGACACGCTCTACAGCGTCCGCCAAATATCTGGCACGGTCTTCGTCCTGCCACTCAGGGGCTTCAACCATAGCCACCTCGCCACTCGACTTGTTGACTACGATCCAGCCACCAAACGGCATACCTGTAGCTGCAGAATACAAATAGCCCTGCATGACGTACCCAAAGGGATCGTCTTCCTTGAGGCCGTCGTATCCACCGAACCCAGTGAACTTGTTCTTGAACGCCCAGTCGCTTGCCGACTTGATATCCCAGACCTTCTCTGTGCCTGTTTCGTCCCGTATGATTACGTCGAGTGTGCCCCTGATTGTATGATCACCCAGCTTCAGTTCGACCTCTCGCTGGGCATCCACTATGTCCACACCTGCCTCCCGCATGACAAGCATGAGGATAGCCTCTGTGATGTCGCCAAACAAGAAACGAAACAGCGTATTGTACTGCATCGATTCCCTGATGCCGTGCTTTTCTAGGACTTGCTGGCAGAGGGGGCGACCCAATCCGGACATGCGTATGCGGTATTTGCCACGCTTTTCGGTAAGTTGTCTTTCTACGGAGTGTTGTGTTTCTTTGACGAATTCAGAAATGCCTGCGGGGGAAACGCTAGTCTCCCCCCGCAGAGCCTTAGACATATAGTCTTGAATGTTAAGCAGCGTCAGCATCTTTGAAATCCGCAGCCAGATCGATATCGCTATCGTCTGACATCAGCTTAGATGCTTCCCTGTGTCCATTCATTACGTTTTCGTTGTGGCCCTTTACAGTTTCTGCGAAAGTCCCCAACAGTTCCTTATCGTCGTCCGAAATAGCCACTGTGCTATCGAACGTAGGCATAGGCGTCCAGTAGGTGACGCTGCCCTTCTTCTGACGGTTCGTACGCAGCAAAATGTTTGTCTGCGCCATCAGCTTGCTTTGCTTGGTCAAGCCTTGAATGAAGTCTGCGATAGGCTTGAACCCTGACCGCTTGAAGTAAGCAATCACCGGCTCGTCGGTTACCTCGACAGGCGTACCATCCGCAGAGTGGAACGATCCACTGATGCGTCCGTAGATAACCTGATTACACACGACGGCACGAGAAGTCAGGTAACGCACGTCATCCTTGTCGAGTGCATCCTCTTCCTCACGAGTGAGGCGACCACACTTATTGGTCCCTTGAGTATCGGGGAAGCCGCCACCAAACGAGGTCTTCTGCACTGACTTGCATGAGAAGCCACCCTTGCCCTCGTTTGCCTCAGAGTCCCACATCGAATACTCGTAGGTACGCAGCAACGCTCGAAGCTTCACTTCTTTCGCAAAGATGTACTGACCATTGAGGAACATCTTCCAGTCGCCCCGTGTGAGGCTCTGACCGTCGTCCGTCTCCTGATCGTAGTTGATATTCAGACGAGGAAGCCCGACCTTCTCAGTGGTGCCGCCACCCTGTCCAGTGAGTTTCATCATCTCCTCGACATTATCGCTCGACATAGCCGCTACGATATTATCAAGGTCATTGTCCATTTCCATTAGTTCTGTCCCTAACATGATCCTTCGATCTCCTTTACGTTATGGGGTTGGTAGATAGATATTACTACTCTACGACGTGTAAGTCAAGCCAGTTATCGCCCATTTTTATTTCTATTTCGACAGGCATGTCATACTCTACTCTGTATCGTCGCAATGTCTCTTCAGGCAGTGCCAGCATAGCCTCACGCATCAGCTTGACACAAATGATCTTTTCATCCGGATGGCAGTCGATTACGATAGAGTCGTGGACTGTGTTGCATATCACAGACTGCAATTTGTTTTTTATGAATAGGCTGTCGAGGCGAACAAGAGCAGCAGGCAAGAGGTCTGCAGTTGCAAATCCCTGCACCGGATAGTTGCATATGTTTGTCCGGTGTGTCGCCGTACCGTACTTTGTCCACCGCGCATCCGGAAAAGCATACTGTCTGCCAGACGGAAGGGTCACTACTCGCCGCTCAACGGCCTCTCGCTGCAGGTCTTCGTGCCATGTGGATACTCCCCCATACTTTTCCTTGAAGGCTCTGTAGTAGCGTTGTTGGGCCTCTGTGCCCGTGGTTCCGCCGTAGAGTGGCTTGAACGTGTGAGCCTTCGCTTCCTGTCGTGAACACCCTATCACACCCGCAGTATAGCTGTGAACATCTGTGCCGTCTCTTACATCCACGTACGCCTGCTCATCTTGGGCTAGAAATCCTGCGACTCTGAATTCGAGTTGCGAATAGTCGCCCTCAATGATCTTGCCGTTCTCAAAGCGGCTCTCGACAACCTTGCGTATTTCGAAGGTATTACCACGTGGCATATTCTGAAAGTTCGGATTACGAGACGAAAGGCGACCCGTCGCCGTAACACACTGCATAAATTCCGGATGTATGATTCCGTAGTCATCGACATTGTTTTTCATTCCTTCTACAAAGGTGCCCAAGTACATACGCAGTGCATTGTATCGCACATACGCTGACGCAAACTCACGGGCCGGACCAGACAGTTCCAGTTCGCGTTCAGCCAGTGTGTCCTTGTCAGTCTTGAACCCTGCAGCCGCCACGTCACGCACGTTGCGTGGTACCATCTTAAATCCTGCAACTTCGTTTGTAGGACGATAGAGGACACCCTTGCCGCCACATGTCTTGCAGATACGCAGAGCCTTGCTTGGTGTACCATCCTTACGCACAGGGCGGACTTTTCCGAATCCAACGCAGGTACGGCACTGCTCACCGATTGTTCTGTATACGACATCAGTGTTGTTGCGTACAGCTAGGCGAAAGTCCTTGCCCGACATACGAGTGCGCTGTTTGGGCTTCATTGTGGCACCTCGCTGTTCCATACCCAAGTTGAACATCTGTGACCACATCTTCTTGTCTTTTACCTTGCGGGAATAGAGAAGCATAGACCTGTCGTCAGGGCTGGTCAGACTGATAGGTGTGTCACCCATAGCCTCACGCGCCATGTCGTTGAGGCGCAGTTCGAGTGCGTCGAGTTCGTCCTGATACTGTTTCTCTATTTGTTCGAGTGTGTCTAGGTTAATCCGTAAGCCATTGCGTTCGATACGGGATAGCGTGTCAGCCATCTCAAAGGACAGGCGCAGGGTGGGCAGTAAATTGTTTGTCATTGTATAGTTCCTCGAATGTAGTGCCAAAGGCATCCAGTTGTTTCAGAGCCACCTGCTCTGTGCTTATGACATCAGCAATGCCATACTCTCTCACAATCTCCCACGGTATTTCATAGAACGTCTTACCCCCGTCCAGATACGGTTTAACAAGGTCTTTCTCCTTTTGCACCGTGTCATACTTTTTTGCAAGAGCAGCAAGTCCGAGAGGCCATCGTCTCGCTTTCGATAGAACATACTCTGCAACCATAGTATCATAGATATCTCCTTTGTATATGAACCCACAGTCACGAATCCACTGCAGGTCAAACTTGATGTTTTGTCCCAAGACCACATCAGCGCAGTATAGGGCAGTCTGAAAACTGTGCATTGCGTTGGGCGTGGGCGGTTCGGTTTCGTGGTAGTAGCAGTGGTAGAACACATTGTCCTCACCCAGCCACTTGTAGCCTATCGACACGAGGCGGTTGCCAAAGTAGGGCAACGCAGTCGTGCCACCATTCGGCTTGCCCGTGTGGGTTGTCTCCACATCAAACGTCAAGACGTTCATTCCGATTCCTCTTCAATCCGTTTCCGCGCAAAGTATTCAGCAAACTTCTCTGTGTGTTCCTCTGACAGCATAGGCCAACGCTTACGTACGCGAACGTACTCCTCGTCGTAGAGGCGTTCAAGTGCTTCTTCATTTTGGTGGTTGCTCATGCCGCCTCCCGTTCATCAGACATTCCCTGTGCGTCTTTACGAAGTGACAATTAGCGCACAGTATCCTGCACTTCCTGATTTCTTTTATCAGAGTCACTAATGAATACTCAAGCATGTGCGCTATGGATTTTGTCTTAGTAAGAGGCTCTATGTGGTCAAAGTGTAAAGCGACAGGATGCTCATTGTAGCCACATACACAACAACCCTTACTAACCTTATATTTGCTTATCCAGTGACGACGACGGTACTTCTTGTACTTACTCTTGGTCATCAATAGTACACCCCACGCTGTACATCTATCTGTGCATTTATGGGGCCGTGCCATCCGTTGATCTTGTTCTTTGATATGCAGATGTGACGCACGATGTTCTCAACATCACTCGCCCCTGTCTTGCCGATACCAATGATGATGTCAGCCTCACCTGCCTTGCCGGTCTTCGAGTTGTCCATCATGTTATAGTCAATAAATTGACGATCATGTCCGTCGTTTGACGCCTGACTGACAGCCCACACCAGCATCTTGTTTCGCTTGGCTATCTCACGGGCGTGGACATACGTCTCCTTGAGCCGCTCGTCACCACGGTTGTACTCGCCGGATATGCGAAACTTGTCAAGCTGATCCATAAACATGATGTCCGGCTTATTCAGTTTTGCGTATGCGTCCGCTTCTTCGACGCCCATCCCTACAGCAGTCATTACCTTGAGGTACGGCATGATGTCCCTTTCGTAGAGGGGCGTATACTTCGCACGGTTGTCGTCGAGTTCCTTACGAGTGATGTTGAAAAACGACTGGATGAGGCGCAGTTTTATTTTCTCAGCAGGTTCCTCGTTTGCCCAATAGACAACCTTGTGTCCGGCCCGCACATACGAGGCGGCGAGAAAACAGCAGAACGTCGTCTTGCCTACTTCCGGACGTGCGAAGATGATACCCAAGTTGCCCCGATCTAGACCGCTCACACGCTCACTGATCAGGCCGAACTCAAAAGGGAAGTCAGGTTCTCCGCTGTTTGCGTCGAGAAGTTCGTCGAGACTATCCGTCACCTCTTCATAGGTGGTGCGGTCAGACATGCGCCCATCCTCGACAGACTCGACCATCGCCCGTAACTCACCAAAGTCCTCGCTCTCACCCGTGAATATCTCAATGGCCTTCTCACCAATGATACGGGCACGGTCACGCAACCAGAAGTTACGCACCATGTCGAGGTGCATGTCCATGTTATGTGGGTTGCCCTGCTCTAGGGTGGCGATGAGTTCCTGTGCCCGCTCACGTGTGGAATCCGGCATAGCAGGATTGCGGTCATTAAACAGGATTGCCAGTTCACCGACAGTAATATCGTTCTCGTATGTGGTGTGCGCGTGGGATATCACATCGAACACATCACGCATCTCTTTGGTGAACATCTCACGTGTCACCGTGTTAGCCACGTTCGAGAAGAATTCAGAGTTTAGACAGAATCCCAGTAACTGTTTATCTATCGATGTAGGATCGTAGGAAGTCATCACGTTCGTCCTTTTGCATGTTTTTTAAATCGGTTCGAAGAACCATGAGTTTTGTCGGCACGTGGGTGTGCAATACACGCACCATCGTAATAGCCTTGTCGGTGGCATCTTTGTCAAGTGCAATGAACACACGGTCATATTGTTTCAAAACTTCGATGTGTTCGCTAAGAAGATTAGTTCCCAGTAGTGCTACACCTACAGAGATGTTAGACACTGCACATGAACTAGCGCAATCTTCAACAAGGACAGCGCAGGTTCCGGTCCCACATACGAAAGGGTGTTTATTACGAGAGTAACGATACCATTTAGGTGTTCTACCATCTATTGATCTCCCTGCCGCATCTACGACTTTATTGCCGTCCTTCACAAGAAAGACAACACGGTTACGCTTGAAGTCATATCGAATGTCGGCCCTGCCTGACAGATACGCATCGTACGCCTGCACACGCTTCACATAAAGTTCAGCGTCTAAGCTACGGGAAAGACTGACAAATGTGTCAGGTATCTCGTAAGTGTTATTAGTACGGGAAGCAGGCGGCAGAGCCTGCGTACCACGAAAGGATCGACTAGCGTGTTCCTTTGTCAGGGTGATACCCGTGCGGCCAGACACATTACAGTCTGCATGGAAGCAATACCACAGGCGTTGCATACCATCGTCAGTTACGCTAAACGTGTTCTTCTTTCCGCAGACAGGGCAGTCAGACCGGTATCTTGTCAACGAGGGAAAGTCGAGCGACTCTACATACCCCATCAACCAAGCAGGTGATTTCATCGTTGTATTCCTTTTTTGTCGAGAGACATGACACAGGAATAATCGACATGACAAATGTTGTCAACACGAAAAATGTGCTTGACCCCAGTTGACAAATGAATTACACACAAAGAACAATACCCTATAGGGAATACCCTGTTATGAAAAAAATTAATAGAATCAACCCTATAGCTAAACAGTTACGAAAGTTTGGTAAACAAGTTATACCCGACAAACGTAACAAAGAAAAAGATAAACAGGCTAAGAAGGATATTCGTGATGGGAAGACCAGCGAAGATCGATGAACCGACAAAGACGTACAGTCTATTAATGTCAGTCAATCAATATGACAGATTGTCAACACACTCTGCACGGTTGCAGAAGACAAGCAGAGAACAGGTGGCTGTCTCTGACTTAATGCGTGAAGCTATAGATATTTACTTGGAGGCATTAGACGACGATGACTACGACGGTGGTGTGGGTTCTCCTGATAGTGACAGCGGCTAACAGATCAGATTTTCATGTTACAAGTGTTGCTGAGTATCCTACGATGGCAGAATGTTATGTTGCATCAACCAAGTTATTCTGGAATGATGTGCCTATGAATCAGGAACTCCTGTGTATACGGGTAGGAGGACGCGATGAAAACAAACCTAAAAACTAAACCTCTGAAGATAGAAATTGTCAATCGATGGCGGTGGGAAGTTGTCGCTCCCGTATCATCCGTACGCATCGGAGAGACAAGCAAAGAACTTGTCAAGAAAAAACAGGCTGTAGACTATCTGCGTCTTGTTACAATTTTTGTCGGAAAAAATGAACAAGAGTGCAAAAGGTGGCTTGACAGACACCGGCACATCTTGGTAAAACTGGGTATTCCTTACGAGGTTGGTAGCTCGTAGGGAAACACTTTCGTTGTTGTGTGTGTGTGGAGAGCAGGGCTGGATTTTTCTGGCCCTGTTCTTTTTTGTGCTTGACACCCCTTCTTTTTATCGATATGGGTTATGTATCGCAACAAGGAGAACGACAATGAACAAGCTAGATATGGACAAGCCGTACCTGATAACACAGGCACAGCGCATGGACTTGCTGAAAGCACACAATGACTTGAAGGATATCTTGCAGACTATCATTGACTGCCAAGACCTGTGGATATCTGATGTGGGTAAGTTGCAAGTTATCCAGTATAACCTGCACCGCATCTTCAAGTTCGTACCCAAAGAAGACGAAAATGGACATCGTGTATTCCACGCCGACTGGATTCTGACGGAACACGATCAGGATAACGAAGATGACTAAACGGTTTTACATCGAAGTAACTTGTATATCTTTTGGCGGCAAGCTGACAATTGACGTGGATGCTGACTCTGAAAAACAAGCATGGGAACGGGTAAACGACATACTTTCTCGCAGGCTGTGTCAGCTAAAGACAACACACGTTGTTGAACTACCACGAGACTAACGATGACTGAGAACCACGTCGAACGATGCCCCTGCTGGGAATGCGGCGGCTACGGCAAGAAGGAATACACAGAGGCCGCCCCCGATCCGATTCGGGGCGGCGATCTTGTCGGGGTTATTGATGAGTGTGATGGCTGTGATGGTGATGGTGAATTGTTACGCGCCAAGCTAACACAGACGATGGTGATCCGTGCCTTCTTGACACAGGCGAAACATGCCTTACAAGACATAGAAGTGCTGGACAGCGACTTAGATCAGATATACACAAAGATCGATGAAGCGGTTGCTGATGTTGAACACTACGAGACAAAGGTAGGGACACGAAATGGGTAAGGTAAAGGACTGGATAATTGAAATGGAAGAGGACGCCTCGTGCATGACACGCGAAGAGTGGATGACAAAGCACGGCGAAACTGTTGTCGATGTCTACGATGAATTTAAACGCAGGGAACACATCGACGAGCCGGATCAGGGGGACTTGTTCGATGTATCGCCCGACTAGGTATCCGTCGCTTGACAAAGACCCGCGCCTAGAAAATGTCAGCGAAAAATTGTCAGCACTTTTGTCAGTGATTGACGACGAAGAGTGGGCGGGAAATATTGTCAGCCCAAATATTGTCAACGAGGCACGACGTCTACGAAATCTTGTCAGCGAGGGACGGGTATGGGAACCAAAATTTTAAGGGCAAATAATGTCAACCGAAATATTGTCAGCAAGAAGCGCACAACATTGTCGACAGAATATCCTTGTGATGTATGCGGCCAACCCGCCATGACCAAAGAGGATAACCGCTTGCGCTGTCCGTCGTGCTGGTTGCGGGAAAAGGGACAACAAATAAAACAACTTGACCATAGCGGATATCGGCCCTAGTGTTTGCCCCATCGTTTTCTAACGAAGGGACACAACACGATGAAAAAACGAATACATATAAATCAGCACGTCATCCGCGCCAACAAAAAGAACGGCACAAATGATCCGTGTATCACTGTGAAAACATACAAAGAAAACTTCTACGCTCATCGCGTCGGAATTGGCGGGCCATCGTCTGTTGTTTACTCACCAGACAAACCGCTTTCGTGCGGCGCTCATGTGTGGATTGAGACTGACGAAACGGTGGTGGCGCACGGTGACAAAAAGGTGAAAATCCTATGACAGTAAAAGCCACACAATTTGATCATGAACGCATGATGTACAACATCACTTGCGTTTATCGCAAAGCCGACGATACGCAACACGCAGAAGGCTTGTTGTGGTACGAAAACGCACAGAAGGCGGCATATCTTATCGCGGTAAAATATGATGTGCCGGTTTATCTGGTGGTGGCTGTTATTGCCGCGCTTTCACCGAATAACAAATGGTCACGCAATGTGGCAAACGCAGCGACACTAATTGCTGCATTCATACGGGGCGACGGTATCGACTCTGTGAAAGTTTCAACGTATCACGCGATGAAACGCAAAGCTTGGGACATTTTGGTGGCGCGTCCTGATTACGACGGGGCAAAAACGATGCTGAAGGGGCAGAAAATTACGTCCTTTTTTATGGATATCATGGGCGAGTTTAACGTGACAATCGACGGTCACGCCCGCAATATTGCCTACGGTGAGCGCATCGGATTGACTGATGACCGCACCAATATCGGAAAGAAAGAGTACCGCGCCTTGCAAGCGGCATACGAGGCAGCAGCAGAACGGCTTGGTCTTATGCCCTACCAGTTGCAAGCGATCACTTGGCGCGTCTGGCGGGACCGGCACGGGATTACATGAGCGAAATTTTGTCAGCGCATTGCTTCAAAATATTGTCAGCCTCATGCTTGACAGTTTGGGGGTCAATCAAAGGTTTCTTGTGTGCGCCTATTCGGGGGCGGGGCAGGACTGGCGGATTGATCGGGCAGGTGGCGAGACGAAGGGGCTAGCCTGCCAGCCGTTGCCGAAACTTTTTTCGGCGCGGGGGTTCAACTGGTGCAAAACTTGTGCCATGATTCAGATGCCGGTGTTTTTGCCGGTGACACAACAACTATGAAAGGGGCACGTTATGCCTTTAGACATCATACCAATAGACGAACAGGCCGCCAGCCGGTCAAAGGCAAAGGGTGGGGACATCTGGGCCAACCACAAGCGGATCGATGATGTATCACTCTACGAAAAATATGGACAGGTCCGGCGGGTACCGCTTGAGGCTTTGACCTCAACGCCCGATCTGACGCCCACCGGTGAAGTGATACGGGACATTGTGGAACCGGTGCCGGTTGCTGACTACCACGCCTTGCAGAACAAGGCGACGGGTGGGCTTCTTAACGTCCGGCCCGTCGGCAAGACCTATGCTTTGGTACCGCATGACCTGCTGTTTCGGGCGCAGGCTGAACAACTGGCCGCATCCGATCTACCGCTTGATAATGTGGAAGTGTGCGACAGGATAT
>Ga0163180_10001068_pt1 | contig 15647 bp, 22 predicted proteins | sample AtlANTMetagenome_2_FD_109647 | JGI IMG/M metagenome (GOLD analysis project Ga0163180, IMG submission 109647) | Marine eukaryotic phytoplankton communities from the Atlantic Ocean - Atlantic ANT 4 Metagenome | ecosystem: Environmental > Aquatic > Marine > Oceanic | place: North Atlantic Ocean...
ACATGGATATCATGTATGTCAGAACCTAATGCTATCTTGTACATAAAGATTGGTATTGTATAAGTCAAACCAGTATTGTATATTAAATCATCTGCTACTGCACGAGGAAGAACCTTCTGATCTATTTTATATTTGTCTCCTCTCACATGAAAGTCCACAAGTTTTTGTGCATACCTTCTATTGATTACATAACATGCTGTAGAAAAATCATTAATAAATCTACGATGAATCTGTGCTGTGATACTAGCAGGATTAATAACTGCTAGTTGTAATACATCCCAACCATGTGGTGCGTTAGCAATAAAATCTTTCCAAGTAAATGGCCAGTGTCTTACTACTGATATGTCACAATCATCTTCCATCATGATAGCAATATCTTGATCACTCTCTAAGAATAACTGCATCGCTTTTAGATGAGATGTTGTACAACCTATCTCACCTGATGACATATTGTTAGGATACTTACCAGTAATGATATCACTTAGATCATCTTCTCTTCCATCATATGCAGAGATCCTAGTATGATTTTCTACTTCCCAATATGAAAACTGTTCTTTCATATATTCAGCACGATCTGTTTTGTCATCAAGATTGATCCAATAGATGTGTGGTATTCCTTTTAGTTTTTGTGCAGACTTATTTTTGTCTAATAGAATACTAGTCATTATAATTAGAAATTAATTTTTGAACATTGGGTAGGTAATGTTTCTTTATAACATTCTTCCAACAGAAGTTCTGAGCATACTCTAATATCTCATCTCGATGAGCAACAGAATATTCTCTGTTCTCTTTTATAGCATACTCTACATATTGAATATCGTCAATCTTATCTTCTGGAATCAAAGTAATAAAATCTTTATCTAAATCTAAATTTGCTTTAGCAAATTCACTGATGACAACTCCTAGACCTGCAGCAAATGCTTCCATGATTACCAGAGAGTGTGCTTCACCATCTGATAGTAGAACTAGATTACCATAGTCTGTTAGATAGTCATGTAGATATTCCTTAGTCCACTCTCCAAGATAATTATGGTTCTCATTAAATCTCTTGTCTGCTATGTTACCTGCAAAGAAAAGACTATCTATTGATTGAAACTTATGTTGTCTTTTTCTGTAGTCAATCTTTGCTAAGTAGATACTACGATCAGGAAACTCTGGTTTATCTGTAGTACGAAAGAGATCTAAGTCAACACCATTAGGTATAGTATATAATTTTTCGTCTGGTATACCTGCAATCAAACTATAGATTCTTTTGATGCCTTCTGATAAACAAAATACATTTGGTTTATGTATCTGGAATGCACTAAAAATTTGACCATAACCATTCATCATGTCTGGTCTTTCTATGTAAGCAAAGTGTGTCGTGCATGCACATGGATATTGTATGTAAGGATATAATACTATCCAATCATCATATTGTATGTGCACAAAGTCTGGACTAAATTCATTAACTCTTTTTATAATCTCTTTTGGATTAGCAATGTTAATAATATCTACCTCATGTCCTTCTTTCTTTAAGTTAACACTGTAGTCCCAGATTAAACTTTCAACTGCACCCCATCCTACAGGTGGTATTTGTGTAGCAGGTCCTATAATACTTATTTTCATAATAATGATTGCAACTTAGGAACATATTCATAGGCAAGAATATTTTCTAACCCAAATGTATCTATACCATATCTTCTGATCTCTTTTCTAATCTGTCTAGACATTCTTTTGTTCACATCCACAACCTCTTGGATATATTCTAGATCATTTATTTTATTCTCTGGTATTACATCTATGAATGTTCTATTAAGATCTAACTCAACAGAAACCTCCTCAGATACTACAACACCTAGTCCACATATCAATGCTTCTTTTACAACTAACGGTGTTGTATTTTCTATCTCACTTAATAAAATAAAATTAGAATAATTTGTTATTGTTTTATTTAAAAGATCTCTAGGTAGTTCTCCTTGATAATGTGTACCTCTAAATTTACCTGCTTCTCTACGACCAAAGATATCAATATCTTTTAAATCTTCTAGTATATACTGTCTCTTTCTATCACATACTTGAGAGAAACATAATGTTCTATCATACTGAGCATACTCATTGAACTCATAAGGATCACATCTAACACCTAGTTTACTTAACCACATGTTATCAGGGTTACCACTAAATTCTGTGTAAGTATTGATATCTTTTTGACTTGATAAAAATAGTTGGAAGTTATTATTCTCTCTTAGATATTGGAATGGTTCACCATATCCATCTCTTCCCCACATGTGAGGAGTATTGATGTATGGATAGTGAGTTGATGCAATTAATAGTTTACAATGTGGAACTAGATCTTGCAAGATATCTGCAAACACATCATAGTGTAGATGAACAACATCAAACTTACCATACTCTACCTCAAATTTAATTGTATCTTTGTCAGGTGTATTGATAATCTGCACTCTATGTCCTAAGTCTTTAAGGATAATAGCATAGTCCCATATCATCATCTCTACAGCACCCCACTTATCAGGTGGGATCTTCATAATACCTGGTCCTATTAAAGCAATCTTCATTAATGATAGTCCTCCCAATACATGACTTTCTTTAACTCCTCCACATCAGAATTGTAATGACTCAGAGTATGTACATTTTGACATGCACTATGAAATAAGAATACCTTTTTCATTTCATCTTCGTAAGGATTAGATCCATACCAGATACCATCTCTTTGTTCCATAGGCATGTAATCTTTAGCAGCACAATGATTGAATGCACCGTTAGTAAATTTAAAATTTTTCCATAAATTTAATGCAAAACATAAAATTAATTCATCAGTTACACCATGATGTAATCCACCATCAGAAAATACATCATTAAAAATTTCATTATATTTTTCAAATAAAGCATCATGTTTTTCTTTTTGAAATAAGAAAGCACCTGATGCAGCATAAAGATATGATGAAGTATCCTCTGGAATATATTGACCTAAGTTTACTCTACTAATTTTATCTCCTGATTTAAGAAAATTATGTAGTGTTGGAACCCACCAATGTTGTGCACAAAGAAACTTATCTTCTGCCTCTTCTATTAACTCATCTGTTCTATCATTAATTACTACTGTATCTGTATCCATGTAGAAACAATATTCAGTTTCTAGATGTTTGTATAGTTCATATCTTTTTTTCCATATGTAAGGTTGAAAATAATTTCTATCATCTTCATTCTCTACTTTCTCTGCTGCAGCATTGACAATCTTTATATTAGGATCATCAATCTTCAACCTATCATCCATATCTATTATAAGAATCTCATGTGGTTGCTTCACTCTTTCAAGTGACTCACATGCTCTCATGAGATTGGTATAATAAATGTCATCACCACCAACGATGAATCCAAAAGTTATTTTGTTCATTGATCAGCTTTAATATACACCCAAGATTTATATGCGTACTCATTAGTGAGATGAATGCCCTCCCATACTTCCTTATCAAAGAACTCTTCTAGAGCACCTTCAACATCAAAGTAATCTGCAGTTACATTATCAGGATCACAATAAGTATCATGTCCTGCTATTATACCACCGTATTTTACTTTTGGATACCATGCTTTAAGATCTTCTAACACTGCCTCTTTAGTATGGTCTGCATCTAAGTAAACATAATCAAAGAATCCATCTTCAAATTGCTTTGCCATTTCTACTGAAGCACCCTTACACATTTCTATCTGTGGATTGTCACCATAGAGTTCTTTTACTCTAGCATGACCCTGCTCTACACGATCTTCAAACTTAGTGAAGTGAGCATCGTTACCTTCTGTCTGCCACTTATCAATAAGATAAAATTTCTCCACAGAATCTTTCATCTGAGGATAATAGATATCTAAGTATCCACCATACTCTACACCTACTTCTGCTACCTTAAGAGGTTTCCATTCTTCTAGACTGTCAACAACTACAGTAGGTAAATGATCCCTAGAAAATTCAAAGTGTTGAAACTTAGGATTAATATTAAAATTAAGTGGGTTGTACATAACTAAACCAGTTTTAAAATACCTTTAGATCTGTTCATAAAGGTGTGTTTTTCTTTAACAATATTCATTTGATGCTGAATCAATTCAATATTGTCATGTTTTTGGAATCCTTTTAGGAATAAACTCTTGATGTCTTCATCACAAACAATTGTGTCATCAATAAACTTAGCAAGTTTAGGTGCGTTTGTCATGCCAAGATGACCGTAACTAATTGCCTTAAATATTCGGCAACTCTTTACACCCCATGCTTTATGTGTCTCATTTCTGAGGTCAGGTTGCATAACAGACCTTTGCATATACTCCCTGTATTCATTATCAGGAAGTGGTGTAGACCAAGGATCACTGTAGAAGCATTTGATACCTGCATAGCGACACTCTTGCATCCACTGTTGGATGACAGGACCGTTAGCAAATTTACCACTCTCAGAGATGCTACCTATCATATGATATTCTGATTCTCTTTTTCTGGTTGCCCAGTTAAGATCAATCTCCTCTGGTAATAGGTTTGCTGCCCATGCCATGTATATTATATCATAATCTGATGAGTTTTTATCGTAGAGTACACCTGACTCTAACTCCTCACAATTATCATAGTCTAATTTATATGTGTAGTTAACATCTTCCATGTAATCCACATGATATCTCATGTCAATTAACTTCTTAACATTGCCAACATACTTCTCTGGATTTACACAGACATGGCATACATATGTACTACTCTTTCTTATAGGAATTTTTTTATCTCTGTATCCTTCGCAAAAGAATAAACAGTTTTCATAATCAAAGTCATGTGGATGTGCCTCATCAGTAAACCAATGAACTTCATATCCTTGATGTTCAAATGCTTTCTTGAATGCCTCGTAAATGTATCCATAAGTATCGGTGTGTAAACGATACCCCCATAATATTATTTTCATACCTTCCCCAACATATAATCTTCTGCTTTCTTAGTAGTACCAGTGACACATTTCATAGCTTCAATGGTATGTGAAGGAACTAGATCAGGATGTGCCCACCAGTCCTCGTATGGATGCTTGTCATCAACTGATATATTATCTGCGATTAAAACATAACCACGGTCTTCAAAATACTTACGAGATTCATCTCGAACTTCATTGCCATCGTTGTAGCAATCATGCTCAAATGTTACAGTAGCAAATTTATATTTGTCTAGATCTATTTTCTTTAAAGCATCAAAGGTTACCTGTGCAGGTTCACAATCTACTTGTAGATAATCAAAGACAGGTCCTAATTTTACCTCATCAAATAATGCATCAAAGTCAGCAGTGGTTGCATCACCTAAAGCAACAGGTGCTTTACGATTATTATTGTATAGATCTGCTTCATGTTCTTTGATTTCAAATCCAATACCGTTCCATGCAAACCTAGACTCTAGTAAAGCAGTGTTGTTAGATATAACAGGATGTCCTGCACCTATCTCACAGAATGTTCCATATGGTTTACCATCTAACATGCACAAGACAAACATATCTTGATAGCATTGTGAAAAGTTTTGATGATTTACCAAGTCAACATTTTTAAATTTGTAACGAAGTTGTTCCTTTTTATCTGCTGTATAAAAAGTAGGCAATTGCCATGCATTCGGGTCACTCATGTTTGTAATGTAGAATTATCTTTTGCAAGATGAATAATCTTTCTATCATATGTATAATGCGGGAAACACTCTGGATATGCATAGTCAGGTGGTAAGGCATTTACCTTATCTTCATTGTCAATAAAGTATCTATTGATCTGACTTTCATCGTGCCACACTGCTATTATATCATTCTCATAATCCTTGTCAACTCTGTCTCTCAAAGTCTTCATCATAGGTATCACACTCTTAACTTGTCCTCCCCAGAGACAACCTTGATAATAATTTTTAGGTATCGGTTCTTTTACATATGCTTCTGACTTAGGATTGGTTTCAAATGTACCTGTGTAGTCTGCATGATGACATGGATGATGTACAGCAAGCAACTCCTTATCAGGAATTAAGATCTCATATGAGAAGATCTTTTTCTGTACTACCATATCGGCATCTAAGAATACCATCCAGTCATATCTTGTTAGTTCTTTTTCTGCTTCAAGTATAGTATGAAACCTTTCCAGAGTAATTGCTGGCCATGGTTTATGTTCTATATTATAATATGATATATTATCTGGTATGTTACCTTCTAAATTACCGTCTGTAAATACAAAGTATTGTTTGTTTGCATCTGGCATAAAATGCTCTTCGCAACTGTCATAATACTTTGGAAGAAAGTCAAGATACTTATTAGTACCTATGAATATCACTGCCACATTTGTCATAGTTTCATCCAACCTTCGCAGTAAAGATCTTTGGTATTGTGTTGTGCATCCAATGGAGGTCCGAACCACTTCATCGGTGCTACTATTTGTTTTTCTTCTGATATTGAAAGCCATGCTCCCCACCAACTAAAAGAACTATTTGCTATGATAAAATCAGAACACTTAGACATTAAACATAGATCAATGTATTGATTTCTTGACTCAGAAATCATAAACCTATCATCTGCAAATAGGGATTGTTCGTGACACCAATTAGAATCATCTGATAGAACAACCACTTCTCTGTCCTTATCAAAGTAGGACAGTGCTTTCTCATAATAGTCTAAACCAACAATAGGATGATGCCCATATTGAGCATAGTCAGTTCGTCTTACATGTAAAGCAATAGGTTTATTTAGACCCTCCATCATCTCTGTGCAGGGATTTTCTATGTCATCTATGAATGAAAAATCTTTTAATAATTCATCTCTAACATTTAAAAAATACTTCTCACTTTGGTAGAATCCATGTAGTGATACCCAGTCTGGGCAGTTATTAAACAGGTCTTCATCAAAGTGAAAATGTTTCTCTCTTAACTCTGGTCTTTTAGGATCTAACCATTGTATATAAAGATCATTAAATGTTTCTAGTTTGAATGGCATGAACAGTTGATGCTCTTGCCATTGATCTGCATTACTTGTAAACTTAGATGGCGGTACACAGTAAGAATACCCTCTGTTTTTTGCTATACCTTTTACAGCAGCATACTGAAACATTTGGTTTGCTAAACGCTCACCTTTTTTACCTACTGCATTTATACCAATCATTTAGTCTGCAAGTGTGTTGCTTGTTGGAACCATAGATATGTCTTCTCTAAACCCTGATCAAGAGTGTAGTTCGGCTTCCAACCTTTTTCTGTAATTTTATTATAATCTAACGGTCTTTTTGGTGTACCATTAGGACGCTCAGTATCCCACTCTATCTTACCATTGTATCCAGTAAGAGCAGCAACCTTATGTGCTAAGTGAAATATAGATATGTCTTGTCCTGACCCTACATTTATAAGTTCTGCATTACTATAGTTCTCTATAGCAAATAGACAGGCATCAGCAAGGTCATCAACATACATAAACTCTCTGGTAGGAGTTCCATCACCCCAACAGGTTACAGACTCTGTTGTAGCATTGTTAAATTTTTGCATCAATGCAGGAATCACATGACCATTATCAGGATGAAAATTATCATTAGGACCATACAAGTTACAAGGCATTAATGATACACCTTTAAATCCATATTGTTTATTATACATCTTAAGCATTTCTATACCATGTATTTTGGCGATGGCATATGCTTCATTAGTAGGTTCTAATTCACCTGTTAGTATGGACTCTTCTTTTACAGGAGTCTCAGCAAACTTAGGATAGATGCACACACTACCAAGGAAGACAAACTTCTTGACAAAGTATTTGTATGCCCAATGAATCAGGTTAGTCTGAATCATTGTGTTCTGGTAGATAAACTCAGCAGAATAAACATCATTGGCATGAATACCACCGACTCTAGCAGCAGCATCAAAAACAAAATTTATTCTATTTTCTTCAAATAATTTTCTAACATCATCTGATTTGGTTAAGTCACACTCACTTCTATCTTTAGTGATAATTCTTGTGTAACCATCTTCTTTTAACCTACGAACAATTGCAGAACCTACTAAACCTTTATGACCTGCAACAAAAATAGTATCGTCTTTTTGCATTGTTCTTAATCTCATGGTATAACAACCTCTGGTTGTGGTAGTGGGAACAGTAAACGCTTTCCTTTAAACTTAGGATGTTTTACAAAGAAGTTTTTGAAGTGCCAAGGTAGCACAATGTATACATCATACTCCTGTTCCATCACTTTGTCTTCTGATGCAATGGGAATCCAAGTACCTGGTGTATAAGATCCATCTTTATCTGGGTTTACATCACCAATAACAGAGACATCATTAGGAGTAATCTCCCATGTCTGGAGAGTTACATTACCTTTTGTACTAGCACCTAGAGCACATACTGTTGCTTTGTTTTCTTTGTAGAAGTTTAGCATCTTCCAGAACTGTTCTCTGTTCTGTACTAATCTAATAGCAAAATCTGTCCAAGGTTTTGTTGTATCCAATCCTTGATCTATTTCACTAGCAAGGATAGCAGTAAGTTTAGTAGTACATTCTTTTCTTTTACTACTACTCTTTGCAACTACTACAGATATACTACCACCATTTACATCATTAAATTCAAAGTCAATGATCTTAAATCCTGCTTTGTCCATGATGTATTTGAGTTGTCTCATACCATAGTATGATAGATGCTCATGACATACTGTATCAAATGAATTAGCACGAAGCATCTCAGGCATATAACTTTGCTCTAACACCCATACACCCTCACCATCAAGACACTCTCTTACTTGTCTAGCAAACTCACATGGATCTTCGAGGTCGTAGAACATCGAGAAGGAAGTAATAACTTTTGCTTTCTGCTTTCCAAATCTCTCATTAAATACTTTTGCTGAGAAGAAGTCTGCGATGTAATGTACATTTTCTGGGAAATACTCTTTAAATTTTTTTGATGTTGGGTCAACACTTATGAGTTGACAGTCTGTAGGAAAGAAACCTAAAAAAGTTCCATCGTTTCCTGCAATGTCACATATGATATCACCTGAGTCTAGTGTGACATCTTTCATAATCTTGTCTGCTTTACCCTTAAGGTGCTTGACCATGCTACCATTCAATCCAGAACGATATCCATACTCATCTCCATACATTGTAGGGAGATCAAAGGTATGTTCTAGTTGTACATGACCACATCCACCTTTGGATTCGTCACACTTTACAAGAGTCAGAGGACCTTTGTACATCTCAGGATCTATTTCTTTAGGAAATATACCTGATAAGTATTGGTTACCTAGGTCTAAAACAACTTGGTAATGTTCGTTGCCACAGACTCTACACTTTTCAATTTTGTGAAATTTGTTACACTGTAATGTTGTCATTTCATTGTCCATAGATACACATGTCTTCAACGAGGTCTTTGAAAGATAACTCTGGTTCCCAACCTAAGACTTCTTTTGCCTTAGTAGCATCACCTAGAAGTTGTTCTACTTCTGTGGGTCTGTAATACTTTTCACTGACCCTGATGATATCTCTTCCCATTGTAGGGCAATATCCTGTTTCTTTCAAGCCCTCACCCCTCCATTCTATTCTGAAACCAAAATACTCTGCAGCATACTCTACAAATTCTCTGACACTATACATCTTTCCAGTTGCTAATACAAAGTCATCTGGTGTATCGTGTTGTGTGATCATCCACATACCTCGAACATAGTCCTTAGCATGTCCCCAGTCTCTCTTAGCATCTAAGTTACCTAATACTAACTCATGTTCTATGCCAGTAGAGATACGAGATAGACCTCTTGTAATCTTACGAGTTACAAATGTCTCTCCTCTTCTCTGGGACTCGTGATTGAATAGGATACCATTACTAGCATGGATACCATATGCCTCACGATAGTTTCTAGTAATCCAGTAAGCATAAAGTTTTGCTACACCGTATGGACTACGAGGATAGAAGGGTGTTGTTTCTGTTTGTGGAACTTCTTGTACTAATCCATATAACTCAGAGGTAGATGCTTGATAGTATCTACACTCATGGTCTAATAAACGAATTGCATCTAGCAATCTAAGAGTTCCTAAAGCATCTACCTCACCTGTATACTCAGGCATTTCAAAAGATACTTTTACATGACTCATAGCAGCAAGGTTATAAACCTCTGTTGGTTTGATCTTTTGAACCAAACTAATGATGTTACCAGAGTCTGTCATATCTCCATAGTGGAGATTGATACGAGAGTATATATGGTCTATTCTATCGGTATTAATCATAGAAGATCTACGAACAATACCATGTACTTCATAACCTTTCTCAAGAAGGAGTTCTGCTAGATAAGAACCGTCCTGTCCTGTGATCCCTGTGATAAGAGCTTTCATATAATTTTTACAGCTCTTATATTATAGCATATTACTCTTTGTTCAGCAATTCTTTGTGTTTATATGTTCCCTTCTTGCAGAAGTAGAAGGTATAATTTTCTGTGGTCACATAGTAACCGTCTATGTCCTGACCATCATCGGTGTAACCATATGCCCTGACCTTTTCATCAATGCCATCGAATCTAAAATTTTTATCATCTCTTATAAGAGACTCGTGGTATCTAGTGTCTAAGTTGATCATGGGTTACAGGGTAGAAGTTTAATCATTCTATAATACTTCTATGTATATGTCAAGGTATCCTGACATCTGTAATATATGTTAATACTAAAAAAAACTTACTTCAGTAAACCTTGTTTTGTGCTGCCACCTATTATCAACAATGGTTTGACCATGTGGCCATTGACCAGGAAATGCAACTAATGAATTAAATTTTGATAGAATGCATAGTTTTTCTACAAAATATTTTTCATCCTTCCAAGGTACAACATGTTCAGTATCTTTGTGTAGCATTTCTGCACCATCAACAGTTGCATCATAGAAACTTGTGCCAGGTGTATAGTTTTCGTCTGGGTTTAGATAGATGCAGACATTTAATTTATTATCTACATGGGGTGACCAACAGTATGGTTCACCTCCAAAGGGTTCTATCAATCTAAACTGATTATAGATTGATATTGGATTAGTTCCATATGGTTCTGGGTCTTCTATCTTATAGAAGTCAGTTATATGTTTGAATAGAATTGTTCTAGTAGGATCATATCTAAAATCACCATACTTCTGACCATCCATAAACTCTTTACCATTAATACCATCTGCAGTAGGTGGTTTTAAAGAGACTATAGGTGCTTCATCTAACCATTCATGGACTCTTTCTGGATGTTTATAGATGTCATCTACAAATATCACATGACTACCGAACAAAGGTAAGATAGTTACCTTCCATTCATCATTCATTAAAAAATCTTTCTGATCAAAAAACTTAGGAGTCTTCATCAAGTTCAATAATAATTCTATTGTTTTCAAAGTCTGCTCTCATTTTAAGAGGAGCATCTACTGGCCACATCATTTCTTCATAGAGAGTATTTAATGTCTCCATGTCTTCCCAGAGATCATTCACAGATTTTTCATCTGGATCTTCCTCTAAGAATTCGTTGAGTGAATCGAAAAAATTCATAGTAACTTTATTTAGAGTCCAATTCTTTCTTGTTCATACATTTAATTGCAATACTAAACCTATGATGATCTCTAAATGGTGTTGCTCTATGTAAGACACTAGAAGTAAATCTTACCATACTATTATAGTAGGGTGGGACACCAATGATCTTATCGTCTAGTGAGAACTCTGTCCAACCACCCTGATTTATATCATACTTATGTGGATGTGCAGGGTAGTATATAAATGTCCATTGATCTGAATTATTTACAGAGTCTGTATGAAAATATGCTTGTTCTTTAGGTGCAAATATATTTACATACAATCTATAGATAGCATAATCATTCCAGAAACCAGGATATTTTTCATGAATATATTTAATAAAATAATTATAAATTAATTTTGTCTCATCAGTTATAACTATATCTTCTTTTGCATCTATATGATAGAGGTCACATACTAATCCAGTAGGAGGATGTTCTGTATTATCTGTCTCTCCATGACGATAGTTTGCATTGCGAATCCACTCTGCTATCTCTATTGGTATGTTGTCTGGAAAGAAATTATCTACCTGTTGTATACTAGGTTTAGGCTTTAGTTTCATTATCTTTAAACCCCAAGTATTTTAAAACATGTGACCTAACTTCCATTAGTTCATCAAAGCACTCCTGATTGTATGCACAACCACGAAGTTTAGAATCAGGTTTCAATACTGACTCAATGAATAAAGTTTTTGCTCTATTCAATTTGTCTTTTCTTTCTTCTGACCAACCAGTGCCAGGTGTATATTCATACCCATGTTCTAACAGGTGCATCTCATCGTCAAAGGTGAAGGGTGTCATGATTTTTCTTCTGGAATAATTCTGTATACTGTGGTGTACCTAGCTATGTGAGGAGATAGAGGTGCTAGTCCTCTATGTGGATACTTGCCAGGAAAGATAATAACTCTGCCTGGTACATAGTCATGTTCTTCAATGACATTTTCTCTCCAGTCCATTAGTTGAAACTGTCCACCCCACTCAGGTTTCCATTCACTATTGTTCATAAGCATCACAGTCAGTTCATCATCTATAGCATCTGTATGTGTTGAACCATTCATACCGATGAATTGAAGATTGACATCAATTCGCTTCAAGTATATAGGACTGCTAAACTGATCCTCTATAATATCAAATGCATCAAAAAATTTTGATGACTTACTATGTAAATAGTCAACTCTATTCATGCTAGACCTTGCTAGTATATTTGTACCAAACAATCTATGAGAGTTTGCTACATTATTAGCAGTCACTGGAACTTCATGTATAAGTATTGATTCCAGATCACTTACAAAGTCTTTATCAAATAAATCGTCTATTATATGTGATATCATCTTTACATTATAAGACCCCTGAGTCAAAGAGTCAAGGGTCGTTGTTTAATATTGTAGGACTTCACTACATATTCGTTTGCAAGTGTGTTGATCGTCATCGCATTCAATCAAACATTCATAATATTCTGATAGTATTTCATCATTATGTGGGTCTTCATATGAACCTGATAGTTCGTTGAATGAAATTAAATTGTGATGCATAGTCCTCCTTTTTGTACTAGTATTTAGTTAGGATATCCTAACAAACCGAACCTTTAGTAATAAAAATTTATGCCTACGAGTTTATACCTATGTCCTTCTCTTCCTCTTCTGTTTTGTATGCCCACTCATCTGTGTGTCCTACAGACCACCACTTAGGTAGTGTCTCTACAGCATAGTTCTGTGTGCATACCTTAAAGTCTGGTTGCTTGAGGTTATCATTATCAATCAAACTATTATCAAAAAACTGACATCTGTTGTTAGGTTGTGCAGCAAACTGTCCATTGTCTAGTGCTATGATATTAAATGTCTTGTGTTCTGGATCATGCTCTGAGAAGTTTGTGTCTAGTACAGAGAAGTCAGGGTGTGCAGTATCAATAGTAAACTCATACTCACCTGCATGCATCTTCTTATCTTTACCAAAGAACTGACACCTACCTAGTATTGGTTTTTCTACCACAGTAATATTATAATCAAAACAATCCCATAGTTCTAATACATCTAATGGTAATTGATCTTCTGGATCATAGTCTTCTTTCCATACGAATGCACTAAGAGGTAACTTGTCAAACAATGCACCATAGTCAGTCAGTAATGTCTCAAAGTATAATGCCTTTGCCTGTATACTCCTAACAGATATCCATAAACCTGGCGTTAGTTCTCCATGTCCTTTTTCTAAGTCATAGAGATACTCTTTCTTTACCCATACTTTTCTAGGTGGTAGAGGATGAACTAAGTATGCCATTAATAATCCATGTAGATGTTGCCTGATATGGTAGTCCCTTCTTCTCCACTGTTTACCATATGAAATAGAAAGGATGGAAATATAATTATACTTCCTGCTTCTAGATTTGGTTTGTAATCTAGTGGGAATTGTACCATCTCATTCCCTAGTTGATTTTGTATATCCTTGATAGAAGGATTTAAGAATGAAGTCTTTGAACATCTATCAACATAGATTACAAAACTCCATTGAGACTTAGGGTGTATGTGTACATCCTGATAGTCATGTTTGTTGTAAACATTCTTCCATACACGACCAAATCTAGGATTAGCACCCATCATTTGACCAAGATTCCTGTCCACTATCTCAGATAGATACTCCCAAGTATCTTGAGGAATGGACTCTGGGGTTTGTGTCCCGAATGTAGAAAGAGTATTTGAGTCCCAAGTGTATTCAAATTCTACATCAGTAAGGTTTATCCTGTCAAGATCAACTTGATCTTCAAAAATAGGTATAGCAAAAAGTTCTTTTTTCAACCTCCTACTGTGTTCCTATAATCCTGTTCAAATAATGCTAGTCCTTTCTCTGTAAGTATATGATTGTACATCTTCTTAAAGACTGTAGGTGGTAGAGTAACTATATCTGCACCCACTTCAAATGCCTCAGACACACTGTGTACATCTCTAATAGATGCTGCTAGTATCTCAGTTCCTGTGACCATTTGTGCTGTGAAGATGTCACTAATTTCTTTTATTAAACCTATACCATCAAATGAATTGTCATCTACTCTACCTACGAATGGTGAGATATATGTTGCTCCTGATTTTGCTGCTAAGATTGCCTGTGCTGCTGAGAATATAAGAGTTACATTGACTCTGATACCTGACTGAGTTAAGATCTTACATGCTTTCAATCCTGCAGGTGTACAAGGAACTTTAATTGTAGTTGCATCACCATACTTTTCTTTAAGTCTTTGACCTTCGGATACAAATATTCCTACATCGTCAGTCACAATTTCCATACTTAAATCTTCTACACCCATACTGATCAGGTTACCGTAGACTGTCTCTACATCCTCACCATTCTTTAGTATAAGAGTTGGGTTTGTTGTCACCCCATCTATAAGACCTGTTTCCAGACCTTGCATAATTTCATCTGCACTAGCAGTATCAAGAAAAATCTTCATCGAAATAATCTTTGCGGTAGTATCTACCTAATATGTTACTATTATAATAGGCAGGGGTATCATCTGTCAACTTTTCTGTCAGGACATTATGAAGGAACAGTTGCCTAGTCTCCTCAAAATTTGTTTTTCCTACTGATGTGTGAAGAGATAAGATCTCTCGTTTAAAAATATCCTTACCAAATTTTTTTATATCTTCTTTTAATTCTGGACAAGACCCATAATACTTCTTCCAATCGGATTCTGAGGTAACTCTTCTCTTACCACCCTTGGGTTTTCTTTTCTGTACGAAGTATTTTCTACCGATGTATTGTTTACCTGTTTGTATATTAGTAATCCTGTAGACGAAACCGAACTTACCGTCAATATCGTCAGAAGTGAAAGCTGTACCTTGATATAGCCAGGGATTTTCATAATCTAATGTCATGCTCCTATTTAGGAGGCTACACCATCTGCTCCTGCCCTTACTGCCATTAGTTTTTTCATAAGAATTTGTTTCTTAATCATATTCTGTTGCTTCTTTTTACCTTCTATCTGTTTCTCCTGTCCCTTAGTCATTGGTTTACCACCACCTGCTGCAGGTTTAGGATCCATTTGCTCACTTCTTACAATCTTCTCATCCTTTTCATTACTTGATAAATTTTTCTTGAGTTGTTTCTTTGAGATCTTAGGTCCTCCTATTGGATCAC
>Ga0163180_10001069_pt1 | contig 15644 bp, 24 predicted proteins | sample AtlANTMetagenome_2_FD_109647 | JGI IMG/M metagenome (GOLD analysis project Ga0163180, IMG submission 109647) | Marine eukaryotic phytoplankton communities from the Atlantic Ocean - Atlantic ANT 4 Metagenome | ecosystem: Environmental > Aquatic > Marine > Oceanic | place: North Atlantic Ocean...
ATAGACACCTACAAAGACGGTCATATACACCAATACATAGACGAATACTTTGACAATCTAGGATATAATACAGAACAATCCGTATGCAGACTCCAAGGAACATTGCCAGGCACGGAATATAAAGTACACAAAGATACGCCTAGTAAGGTAGTAACCCTATTAATATACGTAAAAGGAGAGGAAGGCACAACCTTTTATGAGAGTGCATATAAAGAGGATAGAGAATGGATAGGAGAAAACCCTACCGTAGATACATTTACGCCGAACGCTGGTTACTGGTTTAACAACGAAACACAACCATGGCATAGTTACACAAACAACCAAGACTCAAATCGCTGGGTCTTTATGTACAATATACAGGATACAGGAGTATACGATAGTGTCGGTAGAGATACCACCAGTAAGTAATATACCACCAATCACATACAACCAAACCATTACGAAGATACACTACGCCGCCGAGGGGGGTAAGAGTATCTCTAATACGTATTGGAGTGTGGTAGTATATGATATAAATGGAGTGCTTAAGACCTATACAAACAACCATTCAGTTAACTATACGGTGTAAGGAGATATGTTCCTGTAGTTCAACTGGATAGAACAAGTGCCTTCTAAGCACTAGGTTAGAGGTTCGAGTCCTCTCAGGAACGCCAATATGATGAATAAAAGGGATAAATGGGTATATTTCTATGAGATAGTGGGTGTTATTACCTGCTTCTTTATAGTGTCGAATATAATTATTGGGTGGTTATTCTGAGTCTGAATATATTGTGTGTAATAGTGTGAGAGAGTGTGTAATTATATTCAATTATATTAGAGTATGCGATAGTGTGGAAAAAACGAGTTTTGGTGGTGCTGTTAGGAGAACTAAGCCTATGTATATATTGGGAGATGTCAAGGATTTTTTTTGAAATTCTTCGAGCTTACCACCCTGAGAACACGCTGTCAACCCCTCTGAAACGTTGCAGCCATAGGGGTTTCAGAGCACCTCAGACGCAGGACAGTGCTATGCGGTGCGACACATCATGTCGTAGCACGTAAAAAAACTTAAAATAAATCGCTTTTAGCTGTTGACAATGACCCCCATATAGTGTTAGCCTTATAATGTTGATGAGGAAAACGAAAGAATGAATTAATATAGAGTAACGGTAGAGGGGTCATGAAAAAACCGATAAAGACCCCACGGATAACCCCCCCGCTCGTAGTAATGATAGGTTCGCAACCTTCCGAGGCGGGGTAACCTGTATATAAATTATGGTAAAAATGGTAAATATAGAGAAAAGTAACACAGTCGCAGAGAGTATTGCACGTTTAAATGCTTCTGAACTGCAGATATTAGCGGAAATAATGGTCAATAAGCACATAGCAGACGACCTAGAGTTCCTATTATTGAACGCAAAAGCAGAGAAATTAAGAGAAAAAACCCAAGAAAACGCTTGACAATGACCCCTATATTGTAGTAGCCTTATACTATGGATAAGAAAAATATCAATTGGAAAGACATACGTATCGCAGAAATCAACGATATGGGTTTTGTGTGTGACGATTCGCACCCTTGTTTTGACGAGGTGCAGGCCATATATGACAGTAATGCTAAGTCATATGCGGAGTTTCGTGAAGCATTTGACGGTATAATAGGTTACAGTGGAACGTGAATTTAAACTAGAAACGTGGTATGACCCTGACAGTGAACCTGTTGTGGAATACTTTTCGTCTCTCAAAGAGTGCTCTGCGCTAGCGGCCAGTCGCTCTAAGGAAGGATTAACGGTAGTAATAGAAAGAGTCACCAAGGCGCAGGAAACGTTTTAGAGCGACTCAGAATCGCTCAGAGCAGTGTTTTGGGACTCCTATAGAGAAACCAAACGGGGTCATGCGCCCCCCATAAAGATTTATGAAGAGTTTTTGTGGTTATGACCTTTTAGTAATAGAAGGTCTCAATCGGACGCTCAGGATAGGCAATTCCTATCGACTTGACCACAAAATTTTTTTCGGGCAAAAATATGAGTGAAAACGAATTTATGAAAGAACAAGAACAGTGGAATGATATCCTTGATACACTACGTGAGAGTGGTGCTATGAATATGTTTGGTGCTCCTCGTTGGTTAAACGAAGAGTTTGGCATTCCTATGCACCAAGCAAAAGAGATATTCACTGCATGGACATTAACTAAAACGGAGTAATATATGTACGATATATCTGAAAAAGGTGAGAAGCAATATAAACGTGTCAAGTATTTAATCTATGGTCTGTACGTATTCATACCATTGGTAATGATATTATCCTCAGTGAGTGTACATTAATGGGTATGTTCTACGGTTCTATGACTCATTCTTACAGTGGTAAGAAACGTAAGACAGCGGCGTATAGGCGTAAAAAGTCTGTTCCACCTGTGTCTACGGGTCAGTTAAAGATACCCGAACATGTACTTGCACGTCAAGAGGCGGCACGTAAGCATAAAGAAATGTATCCGTCTATGGGCGTAGGTACGTCCAAGTATGTACCGAGTGAAGACCAGTCTTATAAAAAAGAGATAAGTAAACAATACACTGTCGCACCAGCGTACAACAAAGGTGCGTACCAAGTGATTAATCCTGATAATATTGTTGATATAGGTAAATGATAGAACTCGCAATACAAATACTTTTGGTGATTCTTGCAGGTGCCTTTGCAGTCGGTTCCGTTATAGTGTATGCTGAAATGAAAGCAGGCATACGTAACAAGACGGGTAAGTTTGATAAGCAAGGTCAAGTCAAGTATACCAAAGGTGACAATACGTAATGACTGAACATATTACGTTATTCCCCACAACCATTCTGAAGCAAACCAAATCGGTGTCTACGGAAGAGAAGGATTTGTGGTTTGATTTATTCCTGAAGCATTCCAATGCTGACGGTGAGTCCAGTGATTATATTGGTTACGAACAATTGCACTTGGCAGTTGACGAAGCGAAGTATAAGACACTCGAAGATTTTTATTATTCCTACTTACAGAATGCGACTCTCGAATATTTAAATATGTTGTCGGTCTCGCAATCCTGTAATCTAGATATCTATCTAACCAAGTCGTGGTTTAACGTGACCAATCGTGCAGGCATTAATCGACACAATCATGCGGAACACCATATCTCGTTTGTGTATTATCCGCACGTTCCCCAAGACAATGACGCTGGTCTGATTCTTGAACACCGTGGTAAACACCCGAATGAACCCTACGAAGGTTTTCTACAAACCAACACCTTTGACCAAAATCAATTCAATGCAGTGACGTGTAATCTTCCTGTCAGTGAAGGTACTTTATATTTGTATCCTTCTGACCTGTATCATTACCTAGACGCTGACTATCAACCGATTCAAGGGTTTCATAATAAACAAGATTTAAACAATGCTAGAGTTTGTGTTGCAGGAGATATGCTTCTGACCGCACAACATAGTACGTACCAACGAGCACTTCCGCCGTTGGAAAAGTGGCAAAAACTAAATGGAAATATTTGATTTTATATGGGTACTGCTGAGTATCGGCATTACCATCGGTATCGTGATAATAGCAGTCACTGCTTTTATCCGTGTGGGTTGGGTACTGGCAAAATGGTTAGCACCCTTACTTTTGATTCTATACATAATCGCAAACTGGGTATGAAGTATGAAAGTTCTTTATGGCACCGCCCCACATAAATTGGGTGGTAAAGCGAAACTGTTATATGATTCTTTTAAAAACTATCAGGAGAAAAAACAAATGAATATACAAGGCGAACTCTTCGGAGTTCATGACTGGGAGAATGTAGAACGCAGTCTAGTCGCACATGAAATGACAGCACAAGAGTATGAGTTCCATGTTCAACAGAATAAATTCAAAGAAGGTATTACCTTTATTGATTATAAATTTATTCGCAAGAACAATTACCTTATCTTTGATGAGGAACTCAAACTTGAAAATCTTGGCATGAAAGAAGGTGACGTATTGGACGTAAAACTTTCTGACACCAATCAGGTATTCTTTTCGATAAGGAAACCTGACAGTGCAATATGAAATCAATGAACTGGAAGAAGCACTCTTACAAGACGGACAAGTTGTCCCTGTGGACATACGCAATCGTCTCAATGTATTACGTGACTTTGCACGTACCTATGACTCACTGCTGGAGTTGGTTGCACTTGCACTACCTCACACTTACGCAGTCATGTTTGAGGACGAAGGCGAAATAATTATATCGGACGATGAAGACGATTAAAAAAATTCAATTATATCTAAAAACCCTCTTGTCAAAGACATGGGTTATAGTTTATAATGAATACTCAATAAGCAAACATAAAGGAGAAAATATGACAGCTCGATTGACTAAAAAGCAGAAGGTACTAAACCTTCTATCAAAAGGTAACAACGTTGCATGGAGTACAATCCGCAACAGGTTTGACCTTACATCACCTAGAGCGATGGTTGACACTTTGAGAAGTGAAGGTCACGTTATCTATGTGAACACCGTTGGTGGAAAAACCTTTTACAGGTTAGGAACACCTTCAGCAGCGATTATCCAAGCGGGTATCGATGCGGTTCTTGGTACTGAGCAAGCATACGCAAGCTAAGTGACTGGGTTAGGGGATAAGGGATACGAACATCACCAAGTCCACAATTTCTTTCACGACATGAGTGAGAGTGATATCCACCCCCTAGAAGGTTGACTAAATAAAGGGTAGGCGGTAAAACGTCTATCCTTTTTTTATGGAGTATAGTATGACAGAGTATGACACAAATGAAAAGTTTTTGACAATCATTACCTTATTCAATTCATTGCCCCTAGAGGATAGATTATCCCTACTCAAATTATTGAAACAACATCATAAGGACGCAATTGCGAATCCAGTTTTATTGAGCGAAGAATAATGAAAGTAATAGGCATTAACACATCACACGACACTGCTATCTGTTCTATGACAGACGGTAAGATAGATTTTTATCACGAAGAGGCACGCTGGCGCCGTGACAAATGGTTCTCTCCATTGTATGATTTTGGACAGGACGGGCCAGAAGAACAGAAGTTTAAAGACACACACTACTTAACCTTGGACTATGCATTTGGTGAGGACGGTGAAAAGGTTGAAGAGTATGACACGGTAGGTTTCGTTTCGTTTGACAGACGTATGCACGAAATAGAATTTAAGTATGAGGACGAAGAAGCAGAAGAAGAATTTCTCAAGTTTAATTATCTCGAAGATAGATTTCTTGCAGAAGACATAAGAGACTTTCTCATAGCAGAACCTATTACAAGAGAACGTGTTGACGAATGTGCTCTAACATTCCGTGAACACTTTACCCCTCTTAAAGGCAGAATCGTACACCAACGAGACGCAAACAATGTTGATATCGTACTGAATGATAAGATTGTTGAACCTTATGGTATTACTGATTATGATTTCTTACAGAACGAACACCACCTGCTTCATGCAATGGCAGTTCTTTATCAGTCACCATTCAAAGACGCATTGATATTAGTTTGTGACGGTGGTGGTGCAAAGTTTTTCCATGACTTGTTTCCGAACTATCAAGAAATGGAATCTATGTTTTATCTGAGTGAACAAGACATTACTCCATTGTATAAGCACTTGTCTAATTCACGTGCAACTGCATTTATGGATATCCAAACATTTGACGGCGATTACTTTAATCATAGACAAACTTTTAGCATTGACGATGCTGGGTTTGACGTTGACTTAAGTTCTAGACTAAGTGAAGGACAGAAGTTTAGTGCTCTATGTGGACTGTTAGGTTATGACTCATTAGGACGAGCTGCTGGTAAGGTTATGGGTATGGCAAGTTATGGATTAGATTACAGAAGTGACGGTTATACTGAGAAAGACTTAGCAGGTAGACTCCAAACAGAAACAGTTGAACATACTCGTAAACTAATTGAACGATTGGTTGAATACAAACCTGAATGCAAAAACATTTGTTTGAGTGGTGGGTATGCATTGAACTGTGTGGGTAACTATCAGTATCTTGATATGTTCCCTAATCACAACTTCTTTGTTGACCCTTGTGCTCATGACGGTGGGACTGCAATTGGGTCATGTGTTAAAAATACTTTTTATAGTGACAAGGGGTATACATTATGATTACAGAAAACGTACATGATATCGAAGAAAGTGCAGAATCTGTGATTGAGTTTTACGCAGGTAAATATATTATCCGTACTCAAGACGAAGCAGTCCGACAACTTGCTAACCAACAAATCGTTGGAATCTTTCAGGGTCAATCAGAAATTGGCCCACGTGCACTGGGTAATCGTTCTTTATTGTTTGACCCAACTAATCCTAACGCAAAGAATATTGTAAATCAGATTAAAGAACGTGAAGAGTTTAGACCCTTTGCTGGTTCTATGTTGTTAGAATACTTTGACGAATACTTTCATACTTCTACTCTCAAGGAATCGCCTTACATGAGTTATGCAATTCCCGTTAAGCAAGAAAGAGTGCAACAGATAAGTTCTATTGTGCACCATGACTATACTTGTAGAATCCAAACAGTTACAGAAGAACAAAACAAAAACTATTATAATCTAATCAAAGCATGGCACGAAGAAAGTAAGTGTCCGATTATCTTTAACACTTCATTCAACTTAGGTGGTGAAGCAATGGTAGAAACCTTAGACGATGCAATGAATACTTGTGAAAGGTCAATGATAAATTTTATCTATGTACCCGAAGACCAAGACATAGACGTAAAGGAAATAACAAAGGAAGAACTCGCAGAAATTGAAAGGAAAGATAATAGTTCTAATGCTGTGAAAGAATTGAGTGCAGATAAAGGTGCATTTATAAATAGTTAAATGGAACTAACCAATAAAGCAATAGGAAAACTAATTGAAAAAACTGCTGGAAAATATAACACTGTACGTGTTGGGCTCACTGGTGGGGGTTGTGCTGGTATGGAGTACGTATTTAAGTATAACGAACCCATTGACAATGACCCATCTGACACAGTGCTCGACTATGGAAAATTCACAATACGGATTGATAGCAAGTCCCTACCCTTCTTACAGCACGCAACCCTCGACTATGTGGTGCGTGGCATCAATGAATCATTTGAAATCATCAACCCCGCCGAAGAATCAAGATGCGGTTGTGGAGTCTCGGTGATATTTTAGAAGAAGAGGTACATTATGAAATGGTGGGAAACATTATGGAAACAGGACGTAGAAAAAGATACGTGGAAAGACCCTGACCCTGAACAGTTGACAATAGACAATGCTTATAAGACTCGCTGGATATGGTATCATACCATTCTTGGCATTGGCATTTTCATGGTCAACATATTATTGATTGCTATCCTGATTGTGCTGGCGATAAAACTATGAAGACAAGTTCAGCAAAAGCAAAAGGTAGACTGTTACAGAAATGGTTTGCTAATCTACTCGTAGAAGAACTAGACGTTGACCCCGAAGATATCGAATCAAGACCTATGGGTTCTCAGGGTGAAGATGTTATTATGGGAAAACAGACTAGAAATATTTTCCCTTATAGTGTAGAATGTAAGAACCAAGAGGCAGTTAACGTATGGAAGGCATACGAACAGGCAACAGAGAACTGTAAAGGATACGAACCTCTAGTTGTCATTAAACGAAACCGTTCCAAACCTTTAGTGGTTATGGACGCAGAAGCATTTGTGAGACTACATGATAAAGCATAACCTATTCCCTACACTAGTATTACAAGACCACTATGTTGGTAACGCAGACGAAATGTTAAATAGTGTAGAACAACAGGAAAAGTTAGAACACCCATTCTTCAAAGGACATACTTACACTGGTCACATAGATAAGTCAGAAAAAGTTTTTAAGTTACTTGAAACAGATGTTCTAAATACAGCCTACAAGTGGATACAATATTGTGGGTATGATACTGAGACTAAGTTAGTAGTATCAGATATGTGGTACAATCTGTATGACGGTATGACTGGACTACAGGCACACAACCACCCGAACTCGTATCTTGCTGGAGTATATTATCTTACGGAAGATAACAACCCTCTAGTTTTGATTGACCCTTCTAACATTGTGAAGACTCAGACATTATTAAAAGTGTCTGACCGAAAGAAGTATATGCAGTATTGTAGCGAACATATAATTAAACCCAATAAGGGTGACCTGATACTTTTTCCTGCGTGGTTGTATCATAATGTGCAACCCGTAACAGAAGCAGTCAATATAGGATTCAATGTTACAATATCAGGCCCATATGGAGACAAAGTTTTAAATACGTACAATGAAAACGTTTAGCGAAATAGTAGAAGCAAAAGAAGACAGTTCTGTAAAACCGTTTCGTTTAGTCGTGCTTGCAGATAGACCTAAAACAATTAAGGACAATGCAAGTTCAACTAAACTAATCAAAGCGGCTGAAGGCGCAGGACTGGACGTATACAATTGCCGTGCTAACGGTGCTTATGTTTTGCGTGACCAAGACTCAGGAGAAGTGACACTGCACAACGCAGGAGACGATAAAGGTTTTGTCTTGGACGCTGACACACTGGTTATCAATCGTGGCAGTGTAACACGTAAAGATTCTTATCTTGATTTGATTTCGCAGATTGAACGTTATGGTATTGCAACAAGTAATTCACGTGAGTGTATTGAAGTGTGTGCGGATAAGTTTAGAACTTATCTTAGACTTCAAGAGATTGGTATGAACCAACCACGAACTGTTTTGATTCCGAATGACGAACCTGAAACAGTAGACATAGCACACGAAGCATTAGACAATGAATTCCCTATGGTGTTGAAGACACTGCAGGGTTCAAAGGGAGTGGGCGTCATACTGATTGAAACTGAACGTTCACTCCAATCTCAAGTAAGTTTGATTTATAAGATTGACCCCTTCTGTGATATTCTTTTACAGGAGTATATCGAATCAGACTTTGACGTTAGAGTTGTGATTGTTAATCGTGAGATTATCGGTGCAATGAAACGTAATAAAATTACTGGTGACTTTAGAAGTAACATGTCACAGGGTGCTACAGGAGACGAAGTAGAACTTACGGACGTAGAGAAAGACGCATGTCTTAGAGCTGCTAAGGCAGTAAACGGACAGTGGGTTGGTGTTGACTTTATTCCTGCAAAGAATAGAGACAAGGAAGAACCTTTCATTCTCGAAGTTAATCATTCGCCTGGCACCGCAGGTATTAGTAACATTATAAAGCAGAACGTTTCTCGATTGGTCATAGAAAAATATATGGACAGAGACATTTGGAAATACTCACCTAAAGAGTGTGGTGTCTTAGAGACCATGGAAGTAGACGGTGAAGAAATGACTGCTAAATTGGACACAGGTAACAACACTTCGGTTTGTTCTTTACACGCAGAGGATTTAAAAGTCGTAGGTAAGAAAGTTACTTGGACAGGTTGGCACGGAAAGAAACACAGTGCTAGATTAATACGTATGGTTGAGTTAGTAAAACCTGCGGAAGAAAGACCTGTAGTAAGCATGAAGGTGAACTTCTTGAATACAGAATACGAACAAGAAGTATCACTAGATAAACGTAACTTTATTCCTTTCTTAGTCAATCGTGACTTTATGAAAAGGGCGAACTTAATGATAAATCCAGCGAGGAAGTTTTTGTTAACTAATAAGAGAGATGATTCAACCGAAGACTAAACCTTCGATTCAGGAAAGGTGTCGAGAAAAAGCTTTAGATGCGTGGGGAGACGTGGAAGAAGCAATCGACAACTGGCCTAAGAAATTCGATATGTACAAGTGGTTAAACCAGTTGGGATATAGTCCTATGGTTGTTAAGTATATGAGTGGTCTCAATGAACATACTATCTACGAAATCAAAAACGAAGAAGGTTGTGAACAGTTAGCAGAAGGATATAGTTTCCTCACACCAAAACAAAAACAAAAGTATCTAGACTTTCATGAAAAAATCGAATCCGATATCCAACAGTGGTTGAAGAACAATAAGATTGTTAGAAAGAAAAGAATACAAACACCAGCACAGAAGGTAAAGAAACTGAACTATTTACAATCAGGAGAAGGATTGACAAGTATAGACCCAGTCGAAATCATTCGTGCCAAAAAACTATTTACATACAATGTTAAAAGCAGGAAGTTGAGGTGCTACAGTTCATACGGATTGAACGTAAAAGGCACGTCAATAACTTCATGTGATAAAGTTGAAGAAAAGACCTTGACAGATATCAAGTCTCTTGGTAGGCTTATTAAAGGTGGCAATATTATTGCAAATGGTTTTATGGACGAGTTGAGAACTAAGTCTAAGACGCCAGAAAATAATCTTGTCAATAAAAATTGTATATTAGTGAAAGTTGTTAAATGATATTAATAGATTTTAGTCAGACCATAATTGCAGGTCTAATGGCACAGTTAAAAGCGAATGACGGTGAAATAAGTGAAGACTTGTTACGTCATATGATTATTAACTCTTTACGTAACTATCAAAAGAGATACGCAGAAGAGTATGGGGAAATGGTATTGTGTACGGACGCAGCTAATCCATGGAGACGAGACTTCTACCCTCACTATAAAGCAGGTAGAAAAAAAGCAAGAGACAATGACAATATGGATTGGACTCTTATCTTTGATACATTGCATAAAGTAAAAATGGAAATCAAAGAGAACTTCCCCTATCGTTACATGTACGTAGAGAATGCAGAAGCAGATGATATCATTGCTGTTCTATGTAGAACAACAAACGAAAAGGTTTTGATTGTCAGTGGTGATAAAGACTTTCAACAACTGCATAAATATGATTACGTAAAACAGTGGTCACCAAACCTAAATCAATTTGTGGTTCAAGATGACGCTGAAGGATTTTTAAAAGAACATACACTGCGAGGTGATAAGTCGGACGGTATTCCGAATATCCTTTCAAATGATGATTGTATGGTTGAAGGTATCAGGCAAACGCCATTGCGTAAACCTGTCTTTGACGCATACATGAGAATGACGATTGAAAGTGACGATAAATACTATAGGAACTACTTGAGAAACCAAACTCTTATTGACTTTGATTTCATTCCCGAAGACGTGGAGAGTAGAATATTAAAAGAGTATGAGAAGACAGAAGTCGTACAAGGCAAAGTCTTTGATTACTTGAGAACTCATAGGTTAGATGACCTATTAACTAATGTCGAGGATTTTAGATTATGACAGAGAAGAAACGAGGAAGAGGTAGACCTAAAGGGGCACCAAACAAACCCCTAATGGATTTACCTACTGAGAGAACTAATCTCACAAACAACGCAGACGTTTATGAAATACTAGGACAAGCAAACCTAGTAGAAGAAGTGGACAAACAGGCACATGGTCTGAAAGTCTACAACGAAAGAAACGGTGCAGTAAGTAAAGTATTGAAGTGGGTATTTGACGAGAATATTAATTCGACTCTACCCGAAGGGCCAACACCATATGGTTCTAACCAATCACCTTCTACTGACCTGACTGAAACGTCACTACGATTTGAACACAAACTGTTCAAGTATTTTGTAACAGAAGAATTACCCAATCTCAAAAGAGAACAAATGTGGGTAGGAATGCTGGAAGGTATCCCTGCTAAAGAAGCAGAAATGATGGACTTAGTTCACCAAGGTAAATTCCCATTCAAAAACATTTCAGAGGAAGCGGTCAAAATGGCCTTTCCTGAACTTTTAGGATAGATAAATATTTTCAGTAGACCGAGACTATACATAGACAGAAGAGTATGCATTGTCGCTACTCAGTAAAGAAACTAATAGTCGTGTTCTGCTCCATGGAGATTAAATTATGAATGATACATTTGAATCAGAACCTTTTCAGTTACCAACTGAATTACAAAACGTACCCACAAACTACACCATGTCTCATATCACATATGAAGATGTTAATGGTATTCTATCGTTAGTAGAGATTGCCCTCGCAAGAGGTTCTATTAAAGGTGACGAACTTGCAATTCTAAATCAAATCAGAAATGATTGTTTACAAGAAGTCCAAGACTATCAGACTTGGGTTCAGCAACGTCAACAAGTTATGGCGCTTGAACAACAGATTGAGAACGAGAAAAAGAAAGCAGAAGCATTGAAAGAAGTCGAAAGTATCAAGGCAACTGCAGACGCAAAAGTTCAGGCAGCTCAAGACGCTTCTAGGATTCTACAAAACAGAGTTAACGAATTGGAGAACCAAGCAAAAGCACGTGGGATTACACCAGTTCAATCTGAACATAGTGAAGAAGAAATTAACGTTGCAATGAAACCTGTTAACATGGGTGCACCAAGTAGGTCATGGGAAAATGCAAGAGCACAGAATCCAGTTCCTGTAACTACTAATCAACCACCTATTACTACGAACCCTGAACTCGCAGAAAAGATAGAAGAGACAAAGGTAGCATTTGATGATTACGGAAGAACAGCAGACCTAGTTGAAGACCCGTTTGACGATAACATTAGTAATCAAATGCAAAACGCATGGGAAAACATTGAGGTCGAAGACGAACCAAGTCTAGACGTTAGTGTCAATGTGCCTGAGGTCGATAATCTTGATTATATCAGTCAAGAGGTGGACGAGGTGTCTGCCTCGGAGGCTGTAGAACCAATGTTTGAAATCAAAATGGGACAAGACGGTAACGTTCCATTAGGACAACAAGTCACAGAAGAAGACGTTAATATGAACGTCACAGAATTTGATGACTTTGAACCTATCCAAGGTGACGGTGAAGTAGAGATTGAATTACAAGAAGACCCTGAGTCAGTTGCAGACGTTCAAGCAATGAAAGAAGCAGTTGAAGAAGAGTACGAAGAAGTTGTGATTCCTAACTCTATGGAACTTCAAAAAATGACCAAAGCAAAAATCAAAGAAGTTGCTGATAGTATTGGAATAACTGTTTCTGATAATCAAACAAAGAGTGCCATGATAAAAGACTTTGAAGAAGAGTCTTGGAACTTAATTAAAGAAGCGGAAGAAAACGAAAACGCAACGGTGCATACAGATGAAGACATCATTAGAGATGGTGGATATTTCGGAGACGACAACGACTCTAAGTAGTCCCGCCCCTCACAATCCAAACTACGACATTCCCAAGGGACACTTTAGAGTGAACATACCTTGGGATTGGTCGTGTCGTATAGGATTCAATGGTGACTTAGACTATGCAATGGTTTACAAAGTAGAAGACGATATCGTGTTATCAGCAAACCTAATGGACGAAGACTTTTACGGAGAGACAAAACTTTACTATCACAAAGAGAATGGTAATCCTAAATCTACACATGTAGATACAGTTTATGATTCTCAATTCATAACCTTGCCAGAAATCGACTTTACAAACTACAGTGTAGGTGATACTATTAATATGGAATACATTGACCCTGCACCAAAGAATGCTTACTACTTATATGAGCATGTGAGTATGGAAGATGTATTAGAAGGTGAACGACACATACGGTTATCCAAAGGAGAAGAAAATGGATTGGACACTACCGACAACCCAAGTGATGGGCAAATTCAACAAGTGGACGGAGAAGGACACAGCACTCTTTAGAACTGCTCTGTCTAAAACTGGACAAGTAATAGTTCAGATTCAGGCCTCCGAAGAAGATTACGACAAACGTAAAGTTCATATAATCGAAGAACTAACAGAAGCAGGGTTTTATCACCAACATGAATTTGATATTATGCGTGTACCTAATGTTATACATTTAACATATACACCTAATAAAAATTACATTGTTGAGAAAGTATCAGTATAAATAATAGTATGAGCATAGAATACAACGACTTCGGTTTTACCGCTATGGACGCAGACGAACTTGCGTCTGTAGATACTAAAATCGTAGAGAAAACAACCACTGCTACAGAAGTTATCAATAAACTAGATAACTTTATCAGACCTCTATTAGAGAACCTTGCAAAGGATTCTGATAAAGACTATATCTACTGGCCTAAGAGAGTCGAGATTATCAATAAGAAAATTGAAGAACTTGATTTAATTCAAAAAAATATTTAAAAACCCTCTATACAGTGTAGCTACTATTGTGTATAATAGTATACATGACTTGGTAATAAACCTAGGAATATAGTCCAAAGGTATATTACCGTATTATTAACGGGCGAGCTAGCCCACGAATACTACTGAGGAGTTTTGTATGAATGAATTAGCTGAATACTTGCGTAAAAAATTTGCAGACGTAAGTTTATCGATTTCGGAAGAAGTCACTGCAACGCTGGAACCCTTCATGTCTGATAGGGAACCAAACGAACCATTGGTTCTTAACCTTAACAAAGGAGAAGACAATGGCGAATCTTAAACAATACCTTGACGGAATGCACAGAGGTAATCCCCCTAGGGAAGTATTCTTTGTGGAAGACTTTGTTAATGAGTCTAACGTTGACGGTAGAATTAATCTAACCCCTAAAGCATATCAAAGATTGTTTCATGCTGACAAATTATGGCAACAACAGTTTTTGGTATCTTTCTTTGTAGAGGGAATTGTCATTCCTGAAATTGCATTGAGACTTGGTGAGAACATTCCCGAAGAATATGATTCAGAAGTCATGGACGGGTGTCAAAGAGTCTCTACGGTTCTTGCATTTACACGTGGCGAAGTTTGTTTACCTGATATCCCTGAACTTGAAGAACTAACGTTTGAAGGTGCAGAAAGAACAGAGGACTTACGTGGTAAGTTCTACAAACAGTTGTCACCATTCGCAAGAAAACATTTTAACAATCAACAGATTGGTGCAATGCTTTACTATGATATTGATTCAATCTTTGCTGGATTTTTGTTTACAGACGTATTGAATAATACCAATACTTTAAACCCACAGGAAAAAAGACAAGCAATATCATCTGCAATGTCTAGACAGATACAAGAGTGGTGTAGGTTTGATAGTGTATTACCAATCTTTGAAACAAAAACAAATGGTGACTTGAAGTATATCAAAGGTGCTAATCATTCAAGATTAGACGTTGATAAAACTCTCGCAGAACTTGTTTACATGTTGAATACTAGTGACTGGACGAAGACTGGTACGACTGGTAAAGTCATTACAGACTTTTACAAAAACCAAGCAAAAAATTATCAAGACAAATTTGGTAATGCTAGTTTTGTTGTAAAAGTATTAAACCAAGTCAATCAAGCATTTAGAGGTTACAAAACTGCTAACACCCTAGGGTTGAAAGCGTGGAGAAACTTTTCTTATTTACTTGGTGAGATAATCGGTAATGGAAGTAAGATAGACCCGATTGAATTTATCAAGGTCTATATGAAAGCAATCGACAACTTAAAGAAGGTTGCACCCATGGAAGGTTTGACAGGTTCACCATATGAACTACGTATGAGAGGTAACGGTGGTGAAGATACCAAAGTTGCACTTCAACTAATACGTGACGAAATGAATGACATAGGTTTTCACCAAGTTCTATTGGATAAGAAAAGAACATTCACTAGAGACCAAGTAGCACAGGCGTACAGAGAACAGAATGGTATTTGTGCTATTTGTGGTGAAGAAATGCCAGAGTTCAATGAGGACGTTCACGGAGACCACATTTTGTTATACAAAGACGGTCACCCAACGACTCAAGATAATTGTGCCGCTGTGCACTCAACCTGTAATTGGAGAAAATAATGAAAAAATCTATCTATGAAAACAACGAAGCAGTCATGAAGA
>Ga0163180_10001070_pt1 | contig 15644 bp, 14 predicted proteins | sample AtlANTMetagenome_2_FD_109647 | JGI IMG/M metagenome (GOLD analysis project Ga0163180, IMG submission 109647) | Marine eukaryotic phytoplankton communities from the Atlantic Ocean - Atlantic ANT 4 Metagenome | ecosystem: Environmental > Aquatic > Marine > Oceanic | place: North Atlantic Ocean...
ACTTGCGCGCTCCTCGACGCGCCATCACGAAGATTATTCAAGCACGCGTTTGTCAGCGAGTAAAGTGATCACTAGTGGTACTTATTGCGTGGAGTTTGGTCTCTGAAACTCAATATTGAAGCGTGTGGACTAAAAGTTACAATTTCGGCGTTTATTTTCGAAATCACTGGTACCTGGTACCATGTAGATAATTTTAATGTGGGTATTATTTCTGTTACTTGTACCGTGGTACCAAAAACAGAAATTACAGTCCATATGGCAATCTTTTTTAGTTTTTTCCCTTCCAGTAAGACTGGACGGTGGAAGTTGGCAACGTCCTCGAATGCGATGGGAAGACGTGTACTATTGGTCGTAATAACCGTCGGAAACGAAACGAAACGAAACGAAATGGGATACTAAAGCATCAAAGGAACTTTGAGAATACAAGTAAGCGAAAAAAAAGAAAGGTGCCAGCACATGATAGCATCACAAATAGATACAGTCCATGTGCACATCAATTACCTCAGTTATACACTCGTGTTTTGCAAATAGTTTTGCTACTTCCACTATTTCATATTTTTAAAGTTCAGTCAACATACGAAGTGGATCTTCGACATTCTTTTTAATTATTCTAAGGAATGAAACAGCCTCTCTTCCATCAATTAAGCGATGATCATATGTAAGTGCAACATTCATCATAGGCCTGGCCACAATTAGATTCTCTGGACCTATGCAGACAGGACGGTGAACAATTGAATGCATACCCAAAATTGCACTTTGAGGCGGGTTAATGATAGGAGTTCCTGAAAGCGAACCAAAAGTTCCACCGTTTGAAATTGTGAACGTCCCACCAGTCATCTCGTCTATGGACAAGGTACCATCATTAGCTTTATTCGCATATCTACCAATTTCAAATTCGATTTGCGCAAAAGTCATTTTATCAGCTGAACGCAAAACAGGAACAACTAAACCCTTTGGAGAGCTAACCGCCACGGAGATGTCAACAAAATTTTTGAAGACTATTTCGTCATTTTCTATTACTGCATTGACACTTTTTTCTTCCCGCAATGCTCTAGCACTGGCTGCTACGAACGTACTCATAAACCCTAGTTTTTCTCCATATTTTTCTTGGAATTGATCCTTGTATTTTTTTCTCATATTTATAACATTAGTCATATCAATTTCATTAAATGTCGTTAGCATTGCATATGTGTTCTGAGCAGACTTCAAACGTTCACTGACCCGCATTCGTAAACGACTCATTTTCACTCTACTTTCACCTCGAGATTCTGACTGGCATGGTTTAATCGTCGAAGTAGAAGAAACAAAAACGGACGAAGAACTCTCCGAGCCGATTTCAGTTTTTACCTGGACATCAGATAATCCCGAACTTGGCAGTATTTGTGCTATCACGTCCCCTGCACATACAGTTTCACCCTCTTGCACAATATACTTCACAAGACCATCATCTGGAGAGCGAACGTCAATTGTTACTTTGTCAGTTTCAATTTGCGCTATCAACTCGTCTTTTTTCACATGACTCCCAGGTTTTGAACTTAGAGCCGCAATGACCCCTTCAGAAACGCTATCACCCATAGTTGGGACGATAACGGAAACGTTCAGATCTTCTGCTTTACTTACAACATCACGTTGTTTTAGGGAATTTTCAACCAAGCATGGAACATAAGACATAATTTCTTGTCCAACAACCACCGATTCTCCTTCTGAGACTTTCAGCTCCCTTATTTCACCAGAAATTGTGGAGCGCACATCCAGTGTAACTTTATCTGTTTCAATTAAGGCAACAATTTCGTCAGCTTGTACTTTATCTCCCGGAAACTTCAAGAATTTCTGCAAGGTACCCTCGGTGATGGAGTCACCCATTTGCGGTACCAAAATGCACTCTTCAAAAGATTGAGTTAAACCAGAATAGAACTGCCAGTCGTATGCTTTCCGAATCTCTCTTCTTCCAAAAGTATTTCTGACTGAGCTGTAGAAATTTTAAAAGTATAATTGAGCACACAGTTTAGAAAAACTAGAATGCTTCATACCTGGCAATCGAAAGATTATTATTTTTCCATCTACTGTTGGAACGATATTGAACCTGTATTTGATAATTAACATACACTCTTGGAAAAGCTTAAGAAGAAGTTCTTACGGCGATGAAATCGAAAGATCTAAACTGTAATTTAGATACATGCTTAATCCTTCTTGCTAGTGCAGACATTTATTACAGCTTCTCACTTCCTTAATCAGGGAATCAGTTATCTTTTCCTTTTGGTTACGCGGTAAATCTATACACTGTCAATTGCACAATTAAAAGTAATGTAAGTGCAGTATTACAGTTGAACATTTACAGGGACCCTACCGTAGAATTGGCTGTATTTGAATTTTCCAAAATGCTCGTATCGAGTACGAGGTACTATTCCCTGTGAAATCGTTGTCGTGGCTAACGCTGAGAAGAGTGGATCTGGAGTTTTTTATCTTTTCTATTTAATTTGCAGAAAAACTGTGCTGGAAGCACGTTAAAGTTTCTTACAGCGTGTAGATTTCTGCTGTCTAGATTTTTGTTTGTCCAAATTCTGGTCTGAGTTTAGGGAATTAGGAATGTAGAGGCCTCTCTATTAAGGATGTGTTAATACGTGGTACCATGGTACCATGCTAAAAGAGGTGAATGAGAAACCCAGGGGAAAGATGGATAGTCGAAACGATCAATTCGTGTACGCGCAGATGAAGGGATTTTACTTTCTTTCGTTTCTAAACTTTTCCTTACCAAAAGCTTAGAGAGTTGGTCGTCCGTTATAACGTATTTTTTAAATTAAATTATTATAAAATAAGCGTTTATTTATTGGCACCCTGGTACCAAGGTAAGGTACCTAGATACCAGTACCCAGGTACCTGCTTTATCTAAATTTTTGGCGGGTAACTTTAATCATCATAGATGTTGCTGAATTTCACTTCATTGTGATTGAGTTTATCATGGAAAGTTGCTGTAAACATTCATTGAGTACTGTTGCTTCTAAAAAATAAAGCGTTGAGTTGCTGAAGAAGGATGAGAAATTCATATACCCCATAGTTTAGCTTGACGTTGAATGATCGGTTTCGGATTTAGAATTATATCATGTACGCAGTATGACTGACAACTTAATACTCGCCAGTATACAAAAGCTCGATCACGTATGTCTGGGTTGTCTATTTCAAATGATGCAACTGAAAGCAAACGCTCCATATTTGCATGTGATACTGGACCTGGACATTTCAAGAAAATTTTGACTACGGAAGTGAGGCACTGTAACTGTACTTCTGAAGGTTCTTCAGTAAAAGAATCGACAAAACTTGAAATAAGATCCTGAGAATTCTCGATTCGCTCCGCATATTCACCAATAATCCACACCATAGCAGACTTTGCAACTGGTTCATCCAAATTTTCAAGGCACTCGCATAAAGTATTGATTACTCCTTCATATTCATTAGGATATTTCCTAAACACATCTTTCATAACTATCACGACTTCCTGTACAATATAGTTCACTCGTGTATTTACAAGATCCAGCAGTTTGTCTACACACTGTGCAGCAGTTTTTTCGATAGAAATTGCACACTGTCCTATTGCCCTGATAGAGTGCCTGACAAACTCAATATCTATTTCTGTTGCATATTCTCGAAGTTCGTTCAATATTTGAACAATATTTTCTTCACATGCTAGGCTGACCATGACGTCCAGTTTTTCTTGTTTTACATAAACTGGATCCAAGTACTTACAGAAGAACACCTATTGCAAAATTTAGAAGAAATATGTAATAGATGACTTGCAAACCTGAACGTTCCTCCGTAATATACTGGGGTAACGCTGTATGACGAGCCTTATGTTTCTTAAAGCTACAAATTGTATTTCTTGCTCGGAGTTCATAAGTGTAATGAGTGGGGGAATAATTTTTTGAATCGCATCAGCTTTAACCTCACTCTCTCTCAACCCCTGACAATTTTGGAGAATTGAATTCTGCTATTTAACTGAAAGTAAATTTAATACCTCTGAATGGTTCAATAAAACTTGAATGGCAGATAACACAACTGCATGATTTGCATGCTGTAAACGTGGAGTGATTTGATGCAAAATTTGAAGTATTTGCTCCTCATTATCAGTATGATATGTTGCTATTGCATCTAATATGAATACTTGCCCCCACCTCAATCGGGTATCAATAAATTTATAAAATAAAACAATAAAAGCATACTCAGTACACGCATTGAGAGCATTCATAAGCTTGAATACATCATCAAAATTCATGTTTTGAACGACATTACAGTTTTTTTCTTTAATTTCACTCAAAGCCGCGGTACAATTTGCCACTACCATGGGGTTAGGATCCCCAAGTAACAGTTGTAACTGAGTAAGGAATCCCCTTTTTTCGGCATTTAAGAGATATTTAGAACTTAAATATGCATAAAACCTTTCAATGACTAATTCAGGATTGATATCAAACAGTTTGACAACACATATCGCAGCAGTTTTCCTTACATAAGCTTCCGTATCCTTCATAACAAAGTTGCAGTAAATTTGAAGAATATTTAGTAAAATTTTACCTGTAAAGTTTCGTAAAGTGGATCACACAAATACTCGGTAATCTTATTGACACGAATACACCCCATGGTTCGAACAGCAAGCGCCCTTACGAGTGGATTTGGATCTTGTGAATCCTGATATGGAAAAGATAAAAGAGATATATTATTGAGGTTTTCACATACTTTCACAAATGTGTTCACGGCTAAAATAACCAGATCTGGTTGAGATTTGGCATAGTTGATGAGATAGAGATAAACAAGTTTTTTCAACCCAATATTGTCCGTTTGCATGCAATTCAAGACTTCTGCAAATAATGAAGATACATCTTTACCCACAGTCATGGCAGCTATCACTATTAAAGCAATTCTTCACATAATTTTACTTGATTCAGTTAAAAATAACGCACCTTTTTTTAAAACATCAATTTGTTTGTCTTGATCAGCCCTTCTAAGTTCTTCACGCCATTCAGCAATTTCTCCTTTGAAAGAATACTTTTCAGTATGCATTCTGACTCAAAAAAATCTTTTCTACCTTTGGAGGTGGAGACAAAAAACTTAGCATCTCCCGACGAGGCAGTCATCATTCTTTACACCCTGTGTCGCTCGTGTATAAAAGGCAATAGTTCGAAAGGAGATTCTGGAACCTGGAAATACGATGGTATGCCATACCATGGTAAAAATGGAAAATACGAAATAATTTACCAAAATTTGTACCTACCCTGTAGGTAGTACCAGTGTTGGCATACCAGGTACACAAAAATCCATTAAATATTTTTCGACCAACACAATTATTTCATACCATATTCCTTACTGTGGGAGGAGGTAGGGGAAGTCTCGTGCAGCTTGGTGAAAAGTGAAGGCTTTCAAAACAATATGGTTCTCGAGGCAACAGTGATATGCATGGATAATTCTGAGTTTGTTCGTAATTCCGATTATGCTCCGACCCGTTTGCAGGTATCGAATAGTACCAAAAGTCATAAGTTCACATATCAACTATTTATTCTTAGGCGGAAGCAGACGCGGTTAATTTATTAGCAGGTGCAAAAACTCAAAATAATCCAGAAAGTTCTGTTGGTATCTTGAGTTTAGCTGGTAAAGTCCCGCGCGTGCTTGTTACACCGACAAACGATCTTGGCAAAGTTTTGAACTCTGTGCATGGAATAACCATACAAGGTGAAATAAACTTGATAACAGGTATTCAAGTAGCTCATCTTGCTTTGAAACATCGCCAGAATAAGCATCAACGTATGCGGATTGTTATTTTCATTGGATCTCCTGTATTAGATGAAGAGAAAGAACTTCTTAAAGTTGGTAGGAAACTGAAGAAGTGCAATGTTGCAATTGATATAGTAAGTTTTGGCAGCTGTAAAGATAATGAAAGAAAACTAGATTCTTTGCTATCAACGGTGAATAAGAATGAAAATAGTCATTTGATCAATGTCCCACGGGGTCAATCTATCGCAGATACACTTATTGCGACTCATATATTTCATTCATCGGGATTAAACATGGGTAGTGGTTTTGCTGCTGCAGCTGCTGCAGCAAACGTAAATACAATGAGTGGGGCTGAGACTGATCTCGGTGAAGATCCAGCGTTGATGCTTGCCTTGAGAGCTTCCTTGGAAGAGGAGCGAGTTCGCCAGGAGAACCAAGGTTCTCTGGCTTCGAAAGAAGAGAATAGTGATGTTCACTTGAAAACTGATCAAACTGATAGAGAAGTTGAGGCAAATAATGGAACAGTATCCCCAAATCACGATATATTACCACAGGTTTCCAAATTATCCCATGGGTCTACAGATACAGATTCAAAGAATGCTTTTAAAGATGAAAGTGGATCTGAGGATGAAAAGTGACATTAAGTACACATTTTAGCGATACGCGTTTTGAAATTAAAAATTATACATAGGTAAGTGCAAAAATCTTCTCTGTGCTTATTTGCTATAAAATTTTGGTATACGGATTAGCATAGAACATAGCTGGAATATCTGGATGAGGAACAGCGTCAAATGTAATAAATTCTGGTATCATATCATTTTTTAATCTGATAAAAGCTCCCTGAAATAAGATAAAATTCATTATTAAATGGCGAAACAAGAAAGCACAAAAGTTATACTTTATTCCCCATCTGATCACTATATTTAATCATCTTTAGTTTAGAAAGTTTAGAAAATGTTTTGAACTCGTACCAGTAATTTGGTGCACTAAAAACTGTGATCAAAGTGTTGCTATGTTGGATTTCGTATCCCTAGGAAATAGTCAGAAAAGCTTCTGCGATCTTTAACTTCTACAGTAAAATCTATATGCTGACCTGATCTTTAACTTCATGGCTTCTAATCACTAACTTAAGACCGTTCGTACGTAAAAAGTTCTGCATAACTTCGGTCATTCCTTTAATAAATGACTATGAATTCAATTATACCTTGGTTATATCAGGACCAAATGCAATCCCAACTCCACGTTTGTTTGGGAACTTACCACAAGAATCACAAGGATCACTCCATAGAATTTCACAAAAAACACCATCCTAAGAAAGGGATATAAAATAAAATGTACGAAAAAACAAAGAAGAGCTTTTACATCTGATGGTTCTTTGAATCTATCTATGGCATTCAACCGTTCAATAGTTATTTCCGAATCCGAAAATAAACCACCATGCATTATAAAAATCTGCTCCGAGAGAACGCAGCCCTGCAAGAACACAAAAAAAAATCTTCTTGCTCACAAACTAGGAATAAATTGTACCAGCGGTAAGGCACAAAAAACTTCATTAAAAATAGGTGTAAAGTTTTTTCCATATTTCTGTGTGAGTTCTCCTTGAAAACCATATAGGGCATTCATGGCATTTGTTTCATGGTTGCCTCGAAGAAGGTGAAAATGCTACTTGTTCATATAAAAATAAAATCCTTGGGAACAAAAATCATACCTTTGGAAGAAGACATTTATACGCAAAAAGTGTTAAAACAACTTCACAAGAAAATGATCCTCTGTCAACAAAATCACCGTTGAATAAGTATATGTTATCATTGGTTGGTTTCCCATTTATTTCAAAAATATTGCACAAGTCAAAGAACTAATAATTAATTGGCAACTCAATATATTACAACGATAATGAATTGAAATACCTGTCCATGTATATCACCGCATATTGTAAAAGTAGCTCCCTGTTTAGAATATCATAACTTCATGCATGTTATATGCAAAATTTAAATTACTTTTGGAATAGAAACTTCGCAAATATTTGGGAGCTCTTCAAAAATCTTTTTGACCCAAAGAAGAATTTGGACTACAAACCTGAAAAAAATTATAGTAACAAAAAATGGTGGGTAAGATAACAACATCACCGTTTATGAATTTGTTTGCCGTTCTTAAATTGAAATAACATGCTCTGTATGAAGCTCTCAGTAATTTTAGCATCGTGGTCTAAGTATGGCCCATCGTACGACTCATCGACTAAAAAGTCGTCCATGTTGAGCATTTCAGAAGCCTGTAAACAAAAAAACACACTCATTTCATTTTTATACATTGTTCCCAGAAGTTACCCTGATGTTCTTACTACATATGGCTGCTTCAAATTTTAATCTTTTAATATTCTTCTTGCATTCTTCAAATCTTGACCGTGCAGCATAATTTGTTGGACTTAAAATAATGGACTATTTCTATGTAAATATTGTCTTTACCCTAAAAATGCAAATACTTACTTGTCTGAAATCTTTACTCGCCAGAGAAAACTTAGTCAAGGCAAAATACGCCATACCACGTCTATAATAGGCCTAAATTTCGAATATATTGTGTTTTAAAATGAAAGTTGAGTATAAAGAATGCAATACCTTGGTATTTTGAGGATTAAGTTCAATAGCAGCAGAGCTATCCGACAGAGCTAAACCGAAATTTTCGCACTTCAAATGCACGAGAGCTCGATTACATAAGACAATTGGATCGTTCTTCAGCTTCAACGCATCAGAATAGAAAGAAAGAGCTTGCGAATACAAAGATTCTGGTAAACCATCAGTTACCTAGCATGAGATCAAATAAACTCAACCTTTATAGCAAGCGTTTCCTTTCGACTTAAGGTCGTCAAAGCATTCTGGAGTTTCAGTTGAAATGGTCATAGTTATTAGTGATTTCAAGATGGGCTCGCGTATCAGTAAAGAAATTGAAAGCAACTCCAGAATCTAGTGTATAATTCATTTAATTTACTTTCTAGTAATGATTTTGACACATGAGTGCGTTTGAGTGCGTGTGCGTGAGCGGGAAGACAGCAAAATTAATTTCGTTTTTCAGTCTTTAAAGACCATTTCTTTCAAGATTTGGCCAAATATGAAACCCTACACTTGTAAATGATATGGAGTGTTTTTACTTTAGGGTTTAGTGATCGCACGTTACAAGACCTCTTTGGGTGCATGAACTTTCACGAAAACATAGGAACGTGTTCCTCTATCAATGCTTCGTGCTGCTGGATGCTTCTTACGCGCTCCAAATCGCTCAAGAGACCATACGATTAACTCTTTTACAAAATGAGAAAATGCGTCGGGAACGCTTACTTTTTGGGGTAAAACCGTCGGGAAGGATCTTTTTCTCGTATATATATCAGCGTGTTCGTGTCATCTCAATATTTGAAGAAGCCCACGAATCCATGCGCGAGCGCAATCAAATCTCAACTCGTTGGTTCAGGGGATATGGATATATTCTATCTCCCACAGTGTCAGTTCAAATAATTCATATAACAATCCTGGCCCCTTTAAAACTATTCTACATCACGAAACTCCATTGTGTTCACTGCCATACTCTTGATAACACCGTTAGACAATTCATTTTCAGTCAAAACAGTCTCATCCAGTTCTGGTATAAAGGCTTCAGGTGGCAATTCGTGCATCTGAACGCTAGGTGCTACTTCCAATTGACTAAGATTATTGAGAATACAAGTTTTAATGCCTTGAAGATATGAACATGAATTTAAATTCTCGATAGGATTCTTTTGCTGAACTTTTAACTGATATGAAGCATCTGAATAATATTCGTAATAAAATTCATGCTCTGGAATATTCTCGTCCAAAGTTCTTCCAAGTAGAGTAGCAGTTTCATTTGCCCAACAACGTGCCACATTCGATTTAATGTATCCTCCTCCTCCTAGAACTAGAAGTGGAATATTGAATGATTTCATAAAAGCTACGCATGATGCGTGGCCTTGAAGTGTTAAGTTAAAACAGCCTAATCGGTCAGCAGCAAGAGAATCTGCTCCGCATTGTAAAATAATAGCTCCAGGTTGGAAAACTTCCATGACTTTTTGCATTGTCGACTTGAAGATATCTATGAAATTTTGATCATCCATACCATCGTGGAGTGGGACATTAACCGAATAATATTTTCCATTGTTCATTCCTATATCACCTAAATCTCCAGTCCCTGGAAAGAAAAGATCACCAAACTTGTGGAAACTCACTGTCATGACTCTGTCCGTCAAATAAAATGCTTCTTCGACACCGTCACCATGGTGAATATCTATATCTATATAAACTACCCTAGCATGATACTTCAATAGCTCAAGAGTAGCTAGAACAATATCATTTATGTAACAAAATCCCGAAGCTTCAGATTTCTTTGCATGATGTAGACCACCTGACCAATTTATTGCAATGTCCGAAGTTCCATGGTTGATTCGAACTGCACCTTCAATAGAGCCACCTGAATAAATTTTGCAGAAATCAAATAAACCATCAAAAATGGGACAATCTTCCCCTAGATTGAACCTTTGCATTTGAGCCAGATACTCGTGTTGGGTGTTCGGAGTGATTTTTGATAAAAAATCGACGTAGTCTTCAGCATGAAACTGAGTAAGCTCGTTTGTCGTTGCTTTCCTTGGCCGAAATACGTCGAGACTTTCATGTAGTCGGTATGCAAGTACGAGACTATGTGTCATGCTTAACCTATGTGGTTTCATCGGATGGTTAGGAGCATAATAGCAGGTACCAACTTCAGAATCGTAGTAATATGAAATCTTACTCTTACTCGAAGGCATGGCTGACTTTCTTCTTCTTCTTCTTCTTCTTCTTCTTCTTCTTCTTCTTCTTCTTCTTCTTCTTCTTCTTCTATGGCCCGCAGAATTCAAGTTACTCAGTTTTACAGATGCAGATTTATCGATGTGAAAACTGTCGGAAATGAAAGAGGACGTCGATATTAGTGTATGTGCGTCGAAAAAATGGAAATTGAATTATTTTGTATCGCGAAGTTGGCGCGGAGCTTCTAAATGTGCTCGAAAAGTGGGGAAGGGAATATGGCTTGGGCTTTCGTAAGAAAGATTGAATTACCCTCGCCCAACTCTATCCCGGCCACGCATTTGGCTGTTTCGGTCGCTTCTCTCTCTCTCTCTCTCTCTCTCTCTCTCTCTCCGCAGCAATTGGTCGTATATATTACAGTTATTGTCGTGGTTACTATTCTACCATCATAACTATAGACATCTTCCTTCACGAAATTCCGACTCTAGAATCCTCCTATATAGTTCTATGGAAAATAGAATATGAAATTTACGAATTAGTGGCACGCTTAACATTTCACCAAATATGAGTGTCACTGCTATAACAGAGAAATGAAATTGACAAATTTGGATGTTCTATCATGTACTGTGGACTGTGTCACTGAATAAAGATGGGGTGCTTTGAAAAGCAAAATTAGTTTTGAAAAGTACGTAGAGAACTCTGACACGACTAGTTGTTTTAGTTACCGTCCGTTTCCATCTACTCAGTTCCACCATGAATACAACAATGAACTTTGTTGCAAATTCATATCATCATAACGAGCCTGGACTCGCTGGCCAGCTGAAATATAGCAGAAAAAACAAGAAGCTCAAAAGAAGCAAAATGTGTGTACATTTTCGTTGTTTAGTGGAAAGATTACATGAAGATGAAAACTCCGATTTTGAGCACAATGACAACATAATCATTTCGAACCCTTTGCTGCGTTTGGAGCAACTAGGGACTCGCTGGTTTGGACTGATTATAGACCTTGACTGCTTAGTTCTGGAAGCGGGCAACATCAATAGTCAAGGTGCTTGGATGAAGTTAGCGCATAAGAAAAATTTGAGATCTCCAAGTAAATATGATTTAAAAGTTGCGGAACGGAGTAGTCCAACCCAGTTCATTACTCAAATTATGTTTTGGGGTACGGAACGTTACTTTGTCAATGATCTCATCGAGGAATATCGCTTCCTTCTTCAAGAAAATTCTACTCCAAAGACACATAAAGATCTAAAACCGGGTGTTCATAACCTTTTAAGTATGTTGACTTCACACGAAATTCCTTGCATAGTAACTTCATCTGAAAGCCATCAGGATTTGAGGGCAATTTTGGTTTCGCTTGGTATTCATACCTATTTTCATATTGAAGATGATGATAAGTCATTGGGACCACACAATAGAAATGACAGGGAGAAAATTGCAGGAAGTGATGATACTGCGAATGGACTACCAGATCCAGAACTTTATGCTTATGCGGCAAATTTGATTAAACGGCCATGCGATAGGTGTGTAGTACTAGGTGCATCGCTTTTATGCTGTGAAGCTGCTCATTCACTTGGTATGAAGTGCATTCTTATTCAAGGAGGTAAAATGAGGCGCTGGGAGTTGACTGGTGCAGATGTTGTTAAAAATAGCTTAGAGGAAGTATTCTTTCAAGATTTTAAACAACTCTTCTCTTCAGAATTTGATTAACTCGAGAGAGACGACACAATAAAATACTACTTTGCAACACAGACACTAACAAACATATCATACACTCGCGTTGAAGCACACGCACTACTTGTAGAGTTCATTTAGTATCTCCCACGATAAATTTTCAGAGCAATTAACAACGACTTCACTCGAAATAATAAGACCCCAAACATCTCAAATACAGTTTAACATCGTCGCTACCCTAAACCAGAGCAGAGAAACCTTTCTTTTTTCCGAAAACTTTGTCGCTTATTCGACATCACTTGCGTGCGCTTGTTGTGTTATCGCAGGATAAACTTCCACGTGTTTATAATGTTTCGTCGCGCTAGTTATTTAGCCTCCTCAGCGCTTACTCATGCAAGCAAATATAATTCCGCACCTGCCGTTATTGGTAACGTAGCCTCCAATCTTAATTTTGCGCAGACCATTTCTGGTCGTCCGGTATCTTGTCGCAAATTTTCTGCCGCGTCAGGTTCTGTGACCGGCCGTGTCACCCAAGTTATTGGTGCAGTTGTCGATGTGCAGTTTGATGGCGATCTTCCTCCGATTCTTAGTGCGCTCGAAGTCGAAGGACACGAAATTCGTTTGGTTCTCGAAGTAGCTCAGCATCTCGGAGAAAATACCGTGCGTACAATTGCGATGGATACGACAGAGGGCCTTGTACGTGGTCAGAGTGTTTTGAGTACCGGTAGTCCGATTCAGGTATGTTTAGAGAGAACGCATAAGAACTTGAGTGATAATTTTTTTTTTAAGATTCCCGTTGGAAGACCGACCTTAGGACGGATCATGAATGTGATCGGAGAACCAATTGACGAGTGCGGACCTATTGGTAAGACAATATTATCTATTCAAAATCCATTTACCCATCTTTTTACTCATTAGATTCACAATCAACTCTTGGAATTCATCGCGAAGCTCCCCCTTTCGTGGATCAAAGTACCGAGATGGAAATGTTGACAACTGGAATCAAGGTAATGAATTTTTAACTTTTTTGCTCAATTGTATAGTTATCACACCTCTTCAGGTCGTAGATCTATTAGCACCATATCAGAAAGGGGGGAAGATTGGGCTGTTTGGAGGCGCCGGTGTCGGCAAAACTGTTTTTATCATGGAACTCATTAATAATATTGCGAAGGGCCATGGTGTGTTCATTGTTCAACTTTTTGACAACGATTTTCAAATAATTTTTGTGACACAGGGGGGTTCTCTGTTTTTGCTGGTGTTGGCGAACGTACGCGAGAAGGAAACGATCTTTACCATGAAATGATCGAAGGAGGTGTTATAAAGCTTGGCAACGAAGCAAGTGATTCCAAGTGTACGTTAGTATATGGTCAAATGAATGAACCACCAGGTGCAAGAGCTAGAGTTGGGCTCACAGGTCTTACTGTTGCAGAATATTTTCGAGATTTTGAAGGGCAAGATGTCTTACTTTTTGTCGACAACATCTTCCGGTTTACCCAAGCTAACTCGGAAGTGTCTGCATTATTAGGTCGTATTCCATCTGCTGTAGGCTATCAACCTACTCTGGCTACCGATCTTGGTGGATTACAAGAAAGGATTACGACGACTATGAAGGGGTCAATTACCTCAGTTCAAGCTATTTATGTCCCTGCTGACGATCTTACAGATCCTGCTCCTGCCACAACTTTTGCACACTTAGATGCGACCACAGTTCTCTCAAGATCAATCGCAGAGATTGGTATCTATCCAGCAGTTGACCCACTTGATTCTACCTCGAGAATGCTTTCTCCCCTCTCTCTAGGTGAAGAGCATTACGATACTGCGCGAGGGGTCCAAAAAGTTCTTCAAGACTACAAAAATTTACAGGATATCATTGCTATTCTAGGTATGGATGAACTTTCTGAGGATGATAAAATGACAGTGTCTCGAGCGAGAAAAGTTATGAGGTTTTTATCTCAACCATTTCATGTTGCTGAAGTTTTCACTGGAAGTCCTGGGAAATACGTCGATTTGAAGGATACTGTGTCTGGCTTTAAGGGATTACTAGAAGGTCAGTACGATGACCTTCCTGAAATGGCTTTTTACATGGTTGGGGATATTAATGAAGCAATTGCAAAAGCTGATGAGTTGGCAAAGCAAGTGGCTTAGTTTCATCTTTCAAATGTTTTAAATAAATTTGTACGTGGCATACTACCAGTACCATACCTTTGTACCGTACTGAAATAATAATTAGTTTATGACCTAGGATAAAGCAAATTCGCTACTATTAGTATTACCTCATCATGCAAATACCAACTTAAGAATAACTCATCATCTTATCTTCCTCTTCTCCAAAGCAATGTGCTTTGAATAGTAGAACTGACCAAATAATACCAAAAGACTGAGCATATAGACGAATAGTAACCTTGATATCCACTGAGGGTAAGGTGAATATGCGGAACAGTACATAGCTTGAAGAAGGTTCAGTACGAATTGAAGTATTTGCAACTGGGTTAAATACTTGCCCCACCATAAATATTTCTGCCTCACATGCTTGTTCTTTCCAAGTAGAGCAGCAGATAAGTAGTAGGTATACATACAAACATGAACCCAAGAATTCAAGGCAGCACTGAAATAAGCATCCCCTCCCGGAGCTTTTCTTGTTATCATCCACCAAATGAAAGAAATTGTGGCGTGATGGTATACATGTAGAAAAGAAATTTGTTTGATGTTTCCTTTCAAAAGCATGATAAAGGTATCAACAAACTCATATATTTTGCTGATATAAAATATATATATTATTTTTGCCATCCCCACTTCATTCTGCTTGTATTGATTGCCCCATACGTGATACTTGTTTCTCCTGGCCTCTAAGATACATCCAAAACACATGTATAGACTTAATAAAATTAGGAAAATATTATGAATAATTACAAAGAAGTGAAGCCAACTCGGGTTTCTTTTCAGCAAGTCTTGTTTTCTCTGAGTTCTCTTTATCCGAGTGCGACCAAATCCAATGATAACAATGTATGATAAGAGGCTTGAGATTAAAAATGTAGGACTTTTCACGGCTATAAAGTCTTCTGTTGCGGGACTGATTGGATCTACATCCCATCCAATACTTCTTACTATGAAGAAAATATTACTCGACACAAGTAAGTCCCACTGTCCCCAAATCTTAGAAAGCCTTCGTATAAAGTTCGAGGAAATCATCTCCATTCTTGCCTTGTAACAAAATCAATACACTTTATTATCAAGTGCAAATAATTCGTACTTGAAAAATTTAAGTTTCTCGTTTAGTTTTTATGGCATATGGCCAAAAGTTTTAGTTTTTAGTTTAGGGTGTTAACAATTTGGGTGAAAAAGTGCGATTGGGGACAAAAAGTCGAAAATCAAGCTCAATTGGGGACAAAATCTCCATTTTAACGACCGAATAACACAAACCATCATTTCCTGTCC
>Ga0163180_10001071_pt1 | contig 15638 bp, 26 predicted proteins | sample AtlANTMetagenome_2_FD_109647 | JGI IMG/M metagenome (GOLD analysis project Ga0163180, IMG submission 109647) | Marine eukaryotic phytoplankton communities from the Atlantic Ocean - Atlantic ANT 4 Metagenome | ecosystem: Environmental > Aquatic > Marine > Oceanic | place: North Atlantic Ocean...
CGAAACTACCGTCGTAGCAGACGCTAGTGGAGGGACTGTGGTCTTCGTTGACGAGACAGAAGCAGCACTTAGTGAGAACCAAGAGCGTGGACTCACTGGACCAGGTTGGTGGAACTACATCACCTATACTGATACTGCTGGTAATACACGCCACAAAGCAGAACTTCTAGTTACTCTAACAGATCCAGAAGCTAACGCAGATGAGACACAGACTGACGACAGCATCGTTGCTGACGCAGCATCTGCAATCACATTCAGTCAAGATCTAGTAGCACTAACAGGTCTTAGTGACCCCGTTACTACTAGTGCACTTACAGTTACTGCTGCATCAAGTGACTCCTCAGCACTTAGCACACAGTGGCAACGTAAGACTGCAACAGGACTTCGTTGGGTTAACATCACATCTTCACTAGACGGTGGAGTATATGGTAACACTGGAGCAGCTACTGGTGTAACTTCAGGAGCAGCAACAGCACTCACAATTACCGCAGGTACTAAAGCAGCACTTGACGGATATGAGTATCGTGTTAAAATAACATCTGCTGGTGGTGCTGAAGAAGTAACTTCTGCATACAAGTCAATTACGTTCGCATAATTTTGATGAGGGATGAAATTTGAATTTTTAAATGATGACAACTTCCTTCTATTTGCTTCTAAAAACTACGAAAATCCTCAAGGAATAACTTACGACGACTTCCTTGAGGATTTGAAGCGTTTTAAATATATAAAACGTTTGTTGAAGAGGTATGAGAAGTCAGGAGAGTTAAAGACTCACCTAATTCTTAACCATATTATAGTGTTACAGAATGTATTCGGTGAAGCATCCACTCCAATGCTCTTTCATAAGATTGACGCAAAGTATTGGAGTATGTTAAAGTCGTTCTTAAAGTATCTCAATTACCTCCCTGAGGAACTTGACGATCCTTACTTAGATACATATACTTTAGAAGAACTCATACTGCTATGAATGAGGACGCACCAATCAATTCAGCTGGAGACGGTAGCCAGATTGCTCTGCCACCTGCTCATATTATAGTTGGAAAAAAGAACCGTTCTAAATATAAGAAGAACAATGGGGCAAAATATGACGGTCGTACAAAGGCTGGTCGTAAATTAGTCTCCCGTATTATGTCAGGTCGCAACAAGAAAATGTCTGAAGAATCCAAAAAAATTACTGAAGCAGCTACTGAGACTGAAAGAGCTCAGAAGCAAATAGCTCAACAAAAGAAGTTGGGTAGACAGAAGAATCTACAGAAAAAGCGTGACGAAGCTAAGAGTAAGATGCAGTCCAAAACTAAGGAGATGGACACTCTTATGAAGGCACGTCTCTCAGACTTTAAGAAGAAAGCTTCTGATCAAACAAAGAAATTAAAGAAAGAGTCTGTCGAAGTTGATGTACTTGACACAGCAGTAGCTCTAGTGGATAAGAAAGTTGGTGATGAGCAAGGTTTTGCTGACATCGCAGTAGGTGACAAGACAATGAAACTGGATACATACTCTGCTAAGAGAGTAACAGATGTATATGGTAACCTTGACCCTGCTAATCAGATCAAGTTCCGTCAGATGTTGAACTTCTCTCCTGAAACATATCTGAAGGCAGTAGATTTCGCAGTTAAGAACTAGTAATGTCCCAAGAGATCAACGCTGCCATTCTGGAGCGACTGGAGAAGGTAGTTGATTCTCTCCAAGACAATTCGGTTAAGATGGGGCAGCTACTTGCTGTCCACAACGAGAAGCTTGACAAGCAGGATAGGATAGATGCGGTATTATTCGAGAAAGTTGAGTCGGTTCATAGAGAAGTCAATCGTTCGACTCTAGAGATTAAGGCAGGATGTGAGAGAGATATTCGCAAGGTAGATAATAGACTCCGTGAAATGGAGAAGAAGATGTGGACCATCTTCGGTGCTCTTAGTGTCATTAGTTTCTTGGTATCCATACCAGGTCAGTCACTTTTGAAGAACTTGACACCACCAGAAAAAGTTAGTATACTGGATGTCTATGAATTACCTAGACCTACAGTACGTCTCACAGCTATCAGCTAGGCTACAGAACTTTAGTACAAAGAAATCAGGTCTCTATAATTTTAGGTGTCCTTATTGCGGTGACTCTGCCAAGCGGAAGTCAAAAGCAAGGGGATACCTTTTTAGTACCAAGACAGGACTTGTCTTCAAGTGCCACAATTGTGGTGTCTCGAAGGCATTTTTTAATTTCTTACAGGATCAAGACAAGGTTTTGTGGGAGCAATATAACTTAGAGAAATTTAAAGAATCATCTGGTTCACGCAAACGTCAGGTGGTGACTCCAAAGTTCAAAAAACCTGTCTTTAAGAAGAAGAAAACCGTAAATCTTCCTACGATTTCGGAGCTAAATAGAGGACACCCTGCAAGGGAATACTTAGAGCGACGAGAGATACCAGACTTATCAAAGTTTTATTATGCTGAGAAGTTTAAGGAGTGGACTAACACTCTAAAACCAACGTATCAGAGTAGTGATAGTGAGGAGTCTCGTATCATTATTCCTTTGTTAGATGAGGAAGGTAATTTGTTTGGATACCAAGGTAGATCCTTGAATCCAAAAGATAAACTACGTTACGTTACAGTAATGTTAGAAGAAGATGTACCCAAAGTATATGGATTAAGTGATGTTGACAAAACCAAAACAGTATACGTCCTTGAAGGACCGTTGGATGCAGCTTTCATTCCACAAGCGATTGCTATGTGCGGAGCTGACGTTCATCTCAGTAGTAGGGGGATTAACGATGCTGTGTGGGTATACGATAACGAACCTCGTAACACCCAAATCGTCGGACGTATGGGAAAAACCATCGCCTCAGGAGATGCCATCGTCATATGGCCCTCAAATATCCAGCAAAAAGATATCAATGATATGATATTAGCTAGACATAATGTCCTTGACGTGATAAAATCTAATACGTATAAAGGACTCGAAGCAACCGTAAAACTAACTGAATGGAAAAGATGCAAGTAATCAAACGCAGAGGTAAAGTTGAAGAACTTGACCTCAATAAGGTACACAATATGGTGGAAGAGGCTTGTGAAGGTCTTTCAGGTGTATCTGCATCTCAGGTGGAGATTCAATCCAACCTACAATTCCACGACAACATTAAAACTGAGGACATTCAGGAGATTTTGATCAGGTCAGCGAGTGATTTGATTGATCTTGAGCATCCTAACTATCAGTTTGTTGCTGCTAGACTTCTTAGTGTGCAACTGCGTAAGAAACTATGGGGTCGTAACCGTAAACCACCTCATATTAAAGATCATCTATTCAAAGGTGCTGAAAAAGGCATCTATGACCCTAACCTGTGGGGTAGCTACACTGATGTTGAGTGGGATAGGATCAATAACTACATAGATTACGACAGAGATAACCAGTTTACCTATGCTGGTTTGAGACAGGTAACAGACAAGTACCTAGTACAAGATAGAAGTAGTGGAGAGATCTACGAAACACCGCAACAAATGTACATATTGATTGCGGCTACAATCTTTTCGATGTATCCTCTTGAGACTAGGTTAACATACGTTAAAAATTACTACGATGCAATCTCCAAACACCAACTCAACCTCCCAACGCCCATTATGGCAGGAGTCAGAACCCCCATTCGCCAATATGCAAGCTGTGTTTTGGTTGATATTGATGACACCCTCGATAGTATCTTTACTAGCGATATGGCTATTGGCAAATATGTCGCTCAAAGGGCAGGTATTGGTATTAACGCAGGTAGGATCAGGGGCATCAACAGTAAAATCAGGGGTGGAGAAGTTCAACACACAGGTGTTGTTCCCTTCCTTAAAAAATTTGAATCAACTGTCAGATGCTGTACTCAAAACGGTATCAGAGGAGGGTCAGCTACTGTCCACTTTCCTATCTTCCATCAAGAAATCGAAGACATCCTCGTCCTCAAAAACAACAAAGGAACAGAAGACAACAGAGTCAGAAAACTCGACTACAGCATCCAGTTAAGTAAGTTATTCTATCAAAGATTCATTGATAATGAGGACATTACACTGTTCTCACCACACGATGTACCAGAAGTATATGAGGAGTTCGGAGGACCATCTTTCGATAACCTATATTTGGAGGCAGAGAAGGATCTTAGCATCCCTAGGAAGACTATTGGAGCACAAGAACTCATCCTTGCCCTACTAAAGGAGAGGGCAGAAACTGGAAGGATTTATATTATGAATATTGATCATTGCAATAGTCATAGTTCCTTCCAGACACCAATTAAGATGAGTAATCTCTGTCAGGAGATCACTCTACCTACAGATCCACTACAACATATTGATGGTAGTGGAGAAATTGCTTTATGTATTCTATCTGCTGTTAACCTAAGCAAACTTAAGTCTTGGGATCAACTTCGGAGACTGTGTGATCTGTCTGTACGCTCTCTTGATGTACTAATTGACTATCAAGAGTATCCTGTAAAGGCAGCAGAGAGTGCTACAAAGGGACGGAGGTCGTTAGGGGTAGGATTCATAGGTTTAGCACATTATCTTGCTAAATTAGGGTTCAAATATGACAGTTGGCAAGCACGCAAGTCTGTCCACATACTGTCAGAAAAGTTTCAGTACTACTTACTAGAGGCATCTAACCAATTAGCTAAGGAATATGGTCCTTGTTCAGGATTTGACCAGACTAAGTATGCTATGAAGCAAATGCCTATTGATCACTACAAGACTGACATTGATGATTTTTGTTATGATGGGAAGAACCTGAAGTTTGAACTGACTGAGGACTGGAATGTACTTGCCGATAGCATTTGGAACTATGGATTACGTAATTCTACCCTTACTGCACAGATGCCTTCCGAGTCTAGCAGTGTTGTGTGTGGTACTACTAATGGTATCGAACCACCACGTGACTATCTCTCTGTTAAGAAGAGTAAGAAGGGTGTCCTCAAGCAGATAGTGCCTCAGTACGTGGCACATAAGAAGGATTATACATTGTTATGGGATCAGGACAGCAACGATGGCTACATAAAAATTGTTGCTATAATGCAGAAGTTCTTTGACCAAGCAATCAGTGGTAACTGGTCTTATAATCCCCTTAATTACGAGGGTAATGAGGTACCAGTGTCCGTGATGGCAGAGGATCTTTTAAAGACCTATCGGTATGGATGGAAGACTTCTTATTATCAGAATACATATGATAATAAGCAGGATTATGATGAACCTGCACACCCAGTAGGGTGGAAAGATGACATCCCTGTGGATGATTTGTTAGAGCAAATAGAAAACACAACCGAGGAGGAACCCTGTGACAGCTGCACCATCTGATATCGAAGGAATGACTGTATTCAACACTCACAAAATCGATTCTACAAAGCAACCTATGTTTTTTGGTGCACCATTAGGGGTGCAAAGGTATGATCAGCAAAAGTATCCAGTATTCGAGAAACTTACTCAACAAATGCTCTCCTATTTTTGGAGACCAGAGGAAGTTTCGCTCCAGAAAGACCGTTCGGATTACCAAACTCTTAACGACACGCAAAAGCACATCTTTACGTCCAACCTCAAGTACCAGATCCTCTTGGACTCTGTACAAGGTCGTGGTCCTGGTATGGCTTTTGGTCCTTACTGTTCTCTACCTGAGTTAGAGTCAGCAATGACTATATGGGAGTGTATGGAGATGATTCATAGTCGTTCCTACACCTATATAATTAAGAACGTGTATCCAGATCCCAGTGAAGTACTGGATCATATTGTAGATAACCAAAAGATTCTCGATCGAGCCAAGTCAGTAACATCAGCTTACGATGAGTTCCTCAATGCAGCAGCAGAGTGGGGACAAAGTAACCTATGGAAGCCTGGCTGGAGAGACCACATCAATTCTGAATGGACTAGCAAGGATCTTAAAAGAAAACTTTACCGTGCGGTAGCCAATGTCAACATCCTCGAAGGTATCCGATTTTATGTCTCGTTTGCGTGCTCTTTCGCATTTGCGGAACTCAAGCTTATGGAAGGATCCGCTAAAATTATCTCTTTCATCGCCAGAGATGAAAACCAGCATCTTGTCCTCACTCAACATATTATCAAGAAGTGGCAAGAAGGAGACGACCCAGAAATGAAGGAGATCGTTGAGGAAGAGAAGGAAAATACCATTGAGATGTTTAAAAAATGTGTAGATGAAGAGAAGGAATGGGCACAGTATCTCTTCAAAGATGGTTCAATCCTTGGTCTCAACGATCGCTTGCTGTCTCAGTACGTAGAATGGATAGCTAATAAAAGAATGCACGCTCTTGGATTTGATCCTATATATGATCAGTCCTTGAGGAATAATCCCTTGCCTTGGACTCAACATTGGATTAGTTCAAAGGGATTACAAGTAGCACCTCAGGAAACTGAAGTTGAATCCTATCTCATTGGAGGTCTTAAACAGGATGTTAAGAAAGATACTTTCTCTGGTTTCAAACTATGACCCAAAATACAGGACAAGAACCGTCAGAAGGTTGGCGAGAGGAGTACCGAGGGATGAAAGTACTAGGGAAATACCAGAGCGAGCTTATAGAAAATGGACCGAAGTCCCTCGCTCAAAGTTGGATGATGCAAGCTATGTACAACGACTGGAAGAAGAAGAAAGGAATCGTAGATCCAGAACCACCAGACTGCCAGAGCAGTATGAAGGAATGGGAACAGTCAATCAAGAAATACCAGACCCCTGGTGGGATTGATGGAAAAGGAGATTGAATTCCTACGTAAGATAGGATGTGAAAAGATACCTCACGATAGTAGAAACCTTCTGACACATCTTATTGGAGTATACAAACTACTATACGATTATGGAAGACCTGAACACGAACAACGTGCAGGTCTTTTTCACGCAATATATGGTACAGAATTTTATGCACCTGGTTTAGTGATAACCAGAGAGGCAGTTAAGAAAAATATAGGTGAGGAGGCAGAGGAGATAGTATATAATTTCTGCGAGACTAGAGGAGAAAGAAGGATGAGGTTTATGGGTGGTATTGAATTCAAGGAACCTCTCAAGACTTCTTTACGCTGGCTAGATTTTTGTAATATAATAGAACAGCACAATATAGAGGGTGATATCCCTTTGCAAAACGTGGTACACGTTTATGAAACTGTACTAAATATTAGTAAGAGACTTTAAAATTATGAAATGGTTGAAGAGAGAGTTTATGAAAACCCCTGGCTATATGAGGGTGAACCTTTCACTACTGCTGATATTGGCGACTTCTTCGGTTTTGTCTACATCATTACTAATAGGGAGACAGGCAAGAAATACATCGGCAGAAAATATTTTTGGCAGAAGAGAAAGCCTAGAGGTGGAGGTAGACGGGTTACGAGTGAGTCTAACTGGAAAAAGTACTACGGAAGTTGTCCAGAACTTAACAGAGATATTAGTGATCTTGGACACGGTTCTTTTGAAAGACGAATACTATCCCTCCATACCACAGGAGGAAGAACGAATTATGAAGAGACGAGACAACTCTTCAGGTGTGATGTTCTTACAGAGTCCTTGACAGATGGGACACCTGCCTACTATAATAGCAATATTCTAGGGCGGTACTACCGCAAAGATTATTATGGAACTAAATCCAGTCAAGGATTATGTGATTCAGAGGATGGGTCAGTTATCAAAGGATGATGATCCTCAATCTTGTCTTGCTCTGATGGAGGAGTTCTCAGAGTGGTTTGAAAACGATGAAGTGGAGCACCTAACTATGGAGATTTTTAATGACTGATCCAACATACAAAGCATCTTTACTTAAACTTCTTAAGGAGTTAGCATACAAACGTGGACAGTTTACATTATCATCTGGCCAAGAGTCAGAGCATTATATTAATTGTAAACCTGTAACCCTATCGTGTGAAGGTAATGCATTACTATCTACCTTGATGGTAAAGAAGTTGGATGAAGGATCTAGAGCAGTTGGTGGTCTTACTTTAGGTGGTGATCCATTGGTTGTTGGTGTAGCACAGAGAGCATTCTATAGAGGAGGGCATATCGATGCTCTTATTGTTAGAAAGAATCCTAAAGGATATGGTACTAAGGAAGTCATTGAAGGTCCAAAACCTGAGAAGGGTTCTATTGTTACAGTACTAGAGGATGTAACTACCACTGGTGGTAGTGCTATGAAGGCAGTTAATGTACTACGTGGTGCAGGTTATACAGTTAATAGAGTAGTTGCTATCGTAGATCGTATGGAAGACCATAGTATATGGGAACATAATAAGATAGAATTTGTATCATTGTTCACCCTACAGGACATTATTAATGACTGATATACAGATCATTGCTGAGAAATGTGATCCTCAAGCAGCAAACAACAAGAAACTTCCATACACTGCTTATCTGGTAGAGTATATGGTAGATGGTAAGAAGACTTATGACATTGCTATTGCTCAGAGAGCAGTGGATCTTTTTGATCATTACTATGACAAGTACAAGAAAAATTTTATTAAGTTCACACAGTCACAAGGTATAGCAAATCCTAAGTTGTGGAACAATAAACTTCCACCTCCTACACCACCTCAAAAGAAGAAGAAGTGAGCATTGAAGTATATACCGAGGATAATTTTTTAGAACCACACCTGCATCGTAAAGCATATAATTATGCGATGAATAGAGGTCAGGCAAAGTGGGGTGAGTATGATAACGACCCCTCTAAACCTACTGGACTTACTGTAAACTGTTCTGATACTGAACCTATCTACAAGAAGTTTGATGAAGTAGCTAGAGAAAAGTTTCCTATCATAAAAGACTTTGAACTCGTAAGGTTATACATTAATTGTTTTATGCCTTATGAGCAACCATTATTTCACGTGGATGCAGATCCTAAAATAGATGGATTAGATGCATATACTATGCTATACTATCCACAGTTAGAATATGACAGACAAGAGGGAGGTTGGACAGAGTTTCTCGTGGACAACGACTCTCATATACACGGTAGTTTACCTCTATGTAATAGAGCAATGTTGTTTAATGGTAAACAATGGCACAGAGCAACACCATTTAGAAACCACGTTAGATTCACGTATGCTTTGAAGTACGAGAAGATAACAGACCCTAACCTTGATTTGAGAATGTACGGATCTGCAAGACGATGAAAATTTATTACTCACCTTGCCATCATTTACCTGTTGGTTACATAGAACAGCCTGGTGTAACCGAACAGGGAGTATCATCACACGATATATGGGATCATCCTTTGCATAATGAGGGTGTTTATATACCACCTCAACGTGTACTGGAGTATGAAAAAGATGTTCACGTTGGTCATATGTATTGGGAGTGTCCAGCGTGGAAAAGTTATTGGAATAATACTTGGGTAGTATTCTCTCAGATGGATCTGGATATAGAATGGGATAAAGAGACAGGTAGAATAACCAAGACATCATTTCAACTACCAGCATTCAGAGATCACATTCTAATTAATGAAGGTAGTCTTAAAGGAGAAAATTATGGTTGGGATGGTTCAAGGATCGGTTGTCCGTACCAAGGTCATCTAGTATTTCAAATGCCACAACTATTGTTTATGTGGTTACCGAACAAGAATAGGAATATATGGGTTGAGATGGCAGCGTTTCCATCAGTCTTTCATAAGACTGGTCTTGAATTTATTAATGTGGAGTATCCATTTAGTAGATGGTTCAAGGCAGCTAACCCTGCATTCAAAGCACACGCTACTAAGTTCAGTATTAAGCGTGGGGATCCTTTATATACTATGCGTTTCAAAGGCGGTAAGAATAATCAATACCGTTTAGAACGTTGGAAAGATCCTGAACCACCTGAGTGGATAAAGATACGTTCCAATCAACACTCAGCACTCAAACAATGGGTGAAGAAAGTATCTTGGAATTTAATTAAAAAGGATGGTAAATGTCCTGTTATAAACCCTACTGATTTCCTACCGTGAGCACTAAATTATACTGGCATCCAAATTATCAGACAATAGACGGGAGCAAGAGTGCTGACCAGACTGATTTGTCACACCCTACTACCATACCAGAGTTTTATATACCACCTGTTTCATATATACAGTATGCTAAGAAGCAGCACGAGAATCATAGCTATTATAAGTGCCCTGCTTGGCAACACTATTGGGGAAATACATATGTAGTTTTCAATCAAATAGATATATCGTTTAAGTGGCAGAAGTCTGATGGTTTAGTCTATGAAACTAGTTTCGATAAGCATCGTGCATTAGATTACTTGTTCGTGCAAGAGGGTAGTATAGGTACTGAACCAACAAGGAGGTATCAAGGTGGTAAGACTTATCCATATAAAAATTTCTTAGTTGTTCAATGGTCACAGAGTATGATGTTCTGGCCAAAGAAACCAAACAAGAATCTATGGATAGAAACAATACCATTCCCTGATCTACATCATAAGACAGGTATGGAATTAATTGTCGCAGAATTTCCTCTGGGTAGATGGTTAAGATCTGTTAATGGTGCTTATAGATGTCACGCAGAATCTGTTAATGTTCCACGTGGCACACCTATGTATTGTGTAAGATTTCGTGGTGGTAAAGACGGAGACTATCTCATCGAAAGATGGCCAGGTGTTAGACCTCCTAATGATGTTAGGAGATTGTTTAAAGTTAATCAAGGATTAAAAACTTGGTTGCCAGGTAAGTCTTGGAACCTTATGAAAAACGATGTAGAAGAAAAGAAATGTCCATTTAGTTTTTTATTCAAATGATTACAATTAAATGCCTAGCGTGTGGAAAAGAACTGACTAGCTATACAATAGAAACAAAGTGCTGTGGTTGTCCTAATATGACTACCATAGAAGGTAATACTTTTACTGGTGAAGATCTGTCTCTCGTTGAGGTAGTCTCACAGGATAAGTATAGTGCTAGTGAAACTGGTGTCCTATCTAATGAAGACAAACAGTTTCAAGAAAACCGTAGACAACGAAAGATACGGAGAATTAATTTTGAAACCAGATGAACTATTCATAAGACTCAAGAATGAGTACTTAGAAGAATACAAAATCAAACAGTACCAGTGCTCTACAAATACTGCTGACAAGTTAAGACAAGCATTGCTTGACTCAGAGGAGAGGATACTGACACTTGGTAGTCCTACTCACAACTATCCTGAGGATCATATTACTGGTAGGATGAGTTACTACAATCTTGTTGTTAACTCACCTGTATGGAACTCTACTGGATTTCCTTTGATAAAGAAGATCGTTGCTCACTACTTAGGTCTTGAAGAAGGAGAGGAGTGTAAGATTAAATCTTGGGGTAATGTCTTAAGGTTAGATCAAAAGGTATTCCCACACAGACACTTTGGTATACCAGAGGACTATGATGAGATACCTCAGTCAGTATGTGGTAATGTATTCTTAGGTGCTGAGGTAGAGACATCTACAACTTACATCTTGGATGGAGAGAAGAAAGATATACCAAACCTTTATGGTACGTTCACCCTGTTTCCTCCTAATATACCTCACGCTGTACGTAGCTACACTGGTGAAGGTGTCAGGGTTTCCGCAGCTTTCGATTGTTTTTGTATCAGTCGTGACCCAACTGGCAATGTTACAGGAGATATATGGGAGACGTGGACACATTCTTAGAATATGTGTTATAATTAGTAGTGAGTAAACACTTCCTATGAAATTATTTTTGGATACGTCCTCGGTGGACGTTGTTCGTGATCACCTTAGTACAGGGTTGATAGATGGTGTCACAACGAACCCATCCCTGATGCTTAAGGAAGGTAAGGATCCTCACGAAGTGATCAAGCGTATGTCTGATCTCTTTGATGAGAGTGCTAGTATCTCAGCAGAAGTAACAGCAGATACAGCAGAGGAGATGGTTGATTTGGCTCAACCATATATTAATATCGGTAGTAATGTAACAATTAAAGTACCCTGTAATAAAGAGGGTCTAAAAGCTTGCCTTGAAATTGCTGAGACTGGAGTGGATGTCAATGTTACATTGATCTTCTCTGTTTCACAAGCTATATTGGCTGTTAATAGCGGTGCCAAGTACCTATCACCTTTTGTTGGTCGTGTAGATGATCAACGGTTTGGTGGTGTCAGTCTAATCAAAAGGATTAGAGAGGTTCTTAGCCCCAGTTGGAAACTCTACAACATACAAAAGTATGATTGTCCAGAGATTCTTGCTGCATCTATTAGGTCAGTGGGTGATGTTGAGTATAGTTTCGCACAAGGTGCGGATGTCTGTACTATGCCACCTTCTATTTTTGATAAGATGTACCACCACATTATGACTGATGATGGTCTTAAGAAATTCAACGATGACTGGAAAACATTAATGGAAAAACAATGAGCATCAACGAAGTAACTGAGGAAGAGGTAAAGAAAAATCAAGATTCATTTCTTGATCGTGTCGAGAATGGTGAGTGCTTTTTAGTTACTCGCTCTGATGGCACAAAGTATATGATGGTTCCTCAGGATCCTAATGACCTAACTTATCCACCGTGCGACATCTAGTTGACACTGGTGCAATTCTATCCTATACTACACACGTTCCATAGAAGACAATGGCTAGTAAATCTGCATTTGTTTCCAAATTTCACAAGGAGTACGACACACTAACCAACGCAATCCAAGGTGATATAGACCTTGAGGTACAACACCCCAGACTATATCAAAAACTGATAAGATTCTATGAAGACAGAGGAGTTCAACTGTATGATGATCCAGAAGATGACTATAATGTTATCTTGGATTCAGTTGAAGCAGATCTAATTGACAATGAGGTATTTTAATGGCGTACATCTTAAAGCCTTCTAATGCAGCAGCACGAAGGGTGATTCAAATCCGAGAGGAGGTAGAAGCAGAAGGAGGCGAGTTCCGTCTCGAAGAGTTTCTACTAGACAAGGACAACCGTAAGAGATTTAAGTACTGTTATTTACAGGAGACACTATGACTGTATACACAGCGTCTGCTGAAGCTGCTAAACAAGCAGTTCTTCAGGGACTAACAGATGATTTGAGTGTTGATACACTGCAAAAATTGTGGGATCATTATCTAGGTCTTCGCAGTATTGCAGAGACACAGAAGGAAAGCACTCCACTCTATACTAACTCACCATATCCTGAGTATATTGGAGGACTAGGAGATGATCACATTCAATTCGATTTGGGCGGTGAAACTCCTTGTATTGCTGCTGACACTGTTAATTTCGATATTAACTATGGTAGCATTGGTAATGATCTCATTACCTTTGACACTCAAGATACTGCTGTAGCTCAAGGAGAACTACCAAAAGAATGATGCCGAAGAAACATACACGTGATGTTTTCTCAGTATTGGAGGTGCCAACAGCACCTCCTTCTTTTGATGATATGTTAGAGATCATTTATAAGGATATAAAAGATCTTAAGTATGAGTCACATAAAGGAACATTTGAACGTGGCACTCACGGTACTACATCATACTATGATTTCAATTTGTTTCAAGAGAAGAGGTACTTCCCTCTGATGAAACATATAATGGGATCGATCTATAGAACATATAGAGAGTTGATTCCTAAAGTTGAATTCAATGCTGTACAAGCTTGGTGGACAGTCTATGAGAAGGGAGCATTCATCCCTAGACATACTCACGCTAACTCACAGATTAGTGGTGCGTACTATCTTAGACAACCAGAAGGTGCTGGACCTATAACCTTCTTTAATCCTATAGGACCATTGATCAATCATTTCTTTCACGAGGATTTGATCTTTCAGGTTTCAACAGATATGGATATTCAACCTGAGACTGGTACTCTACTATTATTTCCTGGATGGTTAGAGCACGAGACAAAGGAAAATAAATCTGATGATGATAAGATCATTGTTAGTTTTAATTTAACCCTTAAAAATAGTATTAATTTTATCCCCTAATGACACTTTGGAATAACTACAAACGTATTCTGTTTGAGAAATTTGATTTAGAAGAACAGAACACTTGGGCAGATTGGAAAGAGAAAGATGCTAATCTGGTAGCCAAGACGTACACAGGTGAATACATTCTCAAGTCCAGAGAGGTAGATATTTGGGACAAGAGAGCAAACATCTATAACAATATTATATACCCTAAGACAGGTGCTAATGGATGGGCAGGTAATTTGCCTTGTCTTGGTATGGATCTAATGGGGTTCAATGAGAAGAGAGTTATCATTGTATTTGATTTCCAGCATCCAGTAGAACATTACTTGATGTCTTCACCAGAACTACCAAAGTATGAAGGGGATTATAGATTCTTTGAGAAGGGTAATCATTTCTCTGAGAACATATACATTGCTAACTGTACTATGGATGAGGTTGATGACCATCTAGATATGTTCTCTAAGTATCTTGATGAGTATAAGAAGTTGCTTGAGTGGGAAACACCTGATGGTGAAGACACTAAAGTATATGAAGACTTTGATAGCTATATGATTAAGTTGGATCCTGTTGCAGGATACCTTAAGGGTAAGTTCGGTGCAGATAAAGCACATTCATTAGTTCACGATTTCTTATTTGAGTACGGTGTTTAAAGATTGGTTGCTAGGTAAATGGACAAACTTAAAACAAGCACAGTCCAACCCTACTAGATGGGCACACGTGTATCTTACTTACGAGGAAGAACGTGATGGCATTATCCATTGTAAACAATGGTATGAGTATGAGGGTGAGGACAAACCATATCGTGAGAGGTACCATAGACTACAGCATATAGCAGACGATGTGGTACTGGTTGAGTCGGAAATTCCTGACTGTGATATGATATGTACCTTTGATGGTACTGCTTGGAATGGTGAGGTTGATGTCCAATGTAAGATGCGAGATGCTAACGTGGAAAGTTACTTCAAGTTGACAGAGGACACAATCGAGTGCTATGACATAGGTTTGAAGGATGGAATCAAAGTATTTGGGGGGAGAGACCCGTACTTATTTGAAAGGGCTTGACATATATGGGAAACTAATGTATTATAAATAACTTCATACAAAGGACTCGAAACAATCGTAACCCTGCGTTGATGCAAACAGTACCCTAGTCGGGGGTGCTATCATCCGCAAGGTTTTTTTCTTGCGAGATACTTTAAACTACAATGTCTATCAAATCAACAATCGCTGCTGTTGCAGCATCTCCATTCCTCCTCGCTGGTGCAGCTTTTGCTGGTCCATATGTGAATGTAGAATCAAACCTTACCTATCCTGATGGAGAGTACTCTGCAGCTACTACAGATATCCATATCGGATACGAAGGAACTACAGGTACTGAAGGAAAGATTGCTTACTATGTTCAAGGTGGTCCTTCTCTAAACCACAGTGAGTCTACTGACGATACAGAGACAGAAATCTCTGGTAAAATCGGTGCTTCTGTTCCTGTAAGCGAAGATCTTGCTGCTTATGCTGAGATTTCTGGTGCTACTAACGGTGAAGACGCTGCTGGCGACAACATCGTTGACTGGGGTGCTAAAATCGGTGCTAAGTTCAACTTCTAAATAGGATTGAGACATCGTTCGTGCGGTCTCTACAATCGGAACTTACAAGAGGGTGCTTGACACCCTCTTTTTTTATGCTATAATATATTTGTTGAGTTGACGAACCCAACGGGGAGTGACTGAATAATCTTTCTGGCATATAGCTGGATAAGGTGATGAGACACAGGTGGTGCTGCTGCGAAAGCAGAATCGA